>SMTZ1_10011198_pt1 | contig 21934 bp, 22 predicted proteins | sample DeeMarSWOR136_30_FD_25667 | JGI IMG/M metagenome (IMG submission 25667) | reverse complement strand
TCTGGTTTGGAACCATCCTCTATGTCCATATCATCCTTAAACCCTCCTATGCCGCTCACGGTCTTCCTAAGCGTGAAATGAGGCTGGGGCTTGTCTCCATACTCATCATGGCCGTCACCGGGGCAATCCTTTCTTACTTTCGGGTGACTTCTTTGTCTATCCTCTGGGAAACACGTTTTGGCGTCTTGCTGATCATAAAAGTCGTCTTGTTTCTCATCATGGCTGGCTCGGCTCTTTATATCGTGCTGTTCATAGGTCCTCGATTGAAAAAAAAGAAAGAAGCAGGACAGGTTGTCCCTAAAGAAGGTCTCACCGCTGACCAGCTTCTATCTTTTAACGGCAGCGAAGGCCGTTCCGCCTACATTGCTTACAAAGGGCAGATATTCGATGTGAGTCAAAGCAAAAGGCAGGCGTTGACCTGACCGACATGTTGAAACAGGCTCCGCATGGAGAGGAAAAAATATATGAGATGCTTCAAGTCGGAAAACTGTCAGCAGGCGGAGAGAAGAGGCTTCGACCTCGCTATGAAAAAGTTTTTTATATTCTGGCGTATATGAATTTGATCCTGGTTCTTGCCATCACGCTTATTCTCGCCCTCTGGCGCTGGTGGTAAAAAAAGGGCTGCTGTACTCAATCATTAATTCGGTAACACTTTTAGAATGTCATTGCGAGCGCAGCGTGGCAATCTCTTGCGATTAAAGTGTCATTATTTGGAACTTAGAAGCTCCCTTCTCTATGCTCGAATAAGGTGACGAAGTCTCTTAACAAATAAAATATTGAGATTGCCACGCTGCGCTCGCAATGACAGTTTCATTTTCAGCAAAACCAGAAAATTTGTCGCTGAATTATCAATCGAATCCAATCGTCAGCTTTATTCATAGGCACAGTCGGGCAGAATGATCCGGTGTTTCCGGCCCTGCTCGAAGGCGTCCAGATGAAGCAGCCAGAGCCCGATCCCCGCTGCTCCCTGCATCAGGTTGGTCTGGGCAAAAAGAAGTTTGGGCCGGGTGCGGTGCTCGGCCTGAACCCACCGCAGCCCGAATTCATCCCGAGTCCCTCTGCGCAGCAGGTCAGAGGTAAGGCGTCTGGCGAAATCGAGATATTCCTGCTTGTGGGTTATCCGGTGCAAGCTCAAGATGAACTCGGCCACTCCTGCTGAGCCGCAGCACTGTCCGACGTTATTCCAGAAACCCGGAGTCTCTTTCTCGGGGATGCCGCTTTTCAGAACAGCCTGAGCGCACTTCTCGACCCAGCTCATCCAGCTCTTATCTCCTGTAACCTGATACAAGCGGCAAAAAAGGTTCGAAGTCCCTGTCGGGCCGTGGCACCATCCCAGATAATGCAATTCCTTCCCGTCCGGTTCATGGTGAAAGATCAGGCAGACACCGCCTTCTGTCCGGGCAACGGACTGGAGATAGCGGGCGCCGCCCAAGGCGGCATCACGGAATTCCTCTTTCCCTGTTTCCCGGTATAAAGAGGCCAAAAAATAAGAAATCCCGGCTGTACCATGGGAGAAGTTGGGCATCAACCGGGGATAGTCAGGATCCATAGCCCACTTCGTGCCCCCTCCTTCTTCCTGGCCCAGCTCCATCAGCCTCCAGCCGGCCTGAGCAGCAAGGTCGAGCAGGGACGGCTCTTTCAGTTCCCGGGCCGCATACAGCAGGAACAATCCTGTGCCGGCCGTACCGCTGATGATATCCGTGACCTGGCTCCATTCGATACCTTTTCCTTTTTTAAGAGCATTGTCCCTTAGATATTGAAGGCAGCGTTTGACTCCGTCAAGATATTTTGCCTCTGCGGTGGCCTTGTAGGTCTCCAGAAGGGCAAACCCGATACCTGAGATTCCGACATATAAACCTGCAGCCTTCTCGTTCTCCAGCGTAGCCAGCAGGTAATCCGCTCCAGCCCGGGCTTCAGCCAGGAAATCCTCATCCTCTGTCGAATAATACGCCTCGAGGAAAAACAGGACCACGCCTGGCGTTCCGCTGTAGAGGGTATTGTTTATGGAGCTTTCATTCCCGGGAATAGCGGGCCAGGTTGTTCCCTCATCTGTTTGAACGGCCGAGGCTCTTATCCAGCGAGCCGACTCAAGCGCAGCTTCCAGGTTAGGTCTTTTTTCCTTTGTTGCCGAGACCGGGGAAGAGAAAAGAAACGAGGCTGCAATCATGATGGTCAAAACAGAAATCTTTCTTCCTTTTTTCATACCGAAGACTCCCCTTCTTTACTTTTTTTTGATTCTTTTCCAGGTAGTTTGGTCGAGAAACCATGCCCGCTCATTTTTCCATACGGTTATCTCCACCCACTGCCCTTCGCTTATACGTTGAAGGGAATAGTGAGGGAAAGCCGCTAAAAACTTGAAGGGAGCGATGCCATGTCTGTATCTTTTAATCACGAAATCACCCGCACAGGATGGAATATAATCCTTTTCTTCAAGCATACGATCAGCTCTATAACTAATAAAAAATCAGGTCAAGAGCGGCAAGTCTGCCCACGCGCTTGCAAACCTCCGACGTTCTCCCTTCTGTCTTGATATCAGAACACTTATAAGGAGCCAGGGACGCCCACCATTTCCAGTATTCATCGACTTTTTTCGCACAGATCTTCCTGGCCTCTTCCCGGCTCACTTTTAAATCTCCCACAGATAAGCCGATGGCCATGACACCGCCTGTAAGGAAACCGCACAGGTCTTTGTGGCCGATTCCTCCTCCAAAGCCGCTGGCAGCCCAGAACAATTTTCTTGGCTTTTTCATAAACTTCAAGGCAACATAGAGTATAGATTCCGCACAACTGTAGCCACTCTTGTAATAGTTCATCAAATCTTTGGCCATTGCCGAGCGGCTGACGATCTCCAACTCCTCCGAAGTCAAAACCTCACTGACCTCTCCCTGCTTCTGGCCGGTGGCCGGCCAGTATTCAGAGCTGCCAAGCAGCCGTCCCCCGATCAAGAAAGCCGGAACAGAGGCTATAAATTCCCTTCTGGGCATGACTAAAACTCCTCGTTTCTTCATGAGTCCTCCTTATTTGCAGGCCATAGCCTTAGCACCAGGATTTCCCTATCATCCTCTGGCGCAGCCTCTCCTTGAACATCTCCTCTGACCAGATATGAGTCAGAATACACATTTAACCGGGAATTCAAATTCAATGTCAAGAAAAATCCAAATTATAACGGCCATGATCATTCATTTTTTTCTGGGATATTAGCAGCAAGTCATATAAATAATCAGGCTTCTTACAAACATTTTACGATTTTCTGGCGAATTTTCCTTAACTTTTTCCGGTGAGTGGAGATTTTTTTCAAAAAAAAGTGTATAATCTAGACACAAAGCAAAGGAACCAACAAAGGAAAAAAGACCCGATATTTTTTCTTTGAATGTATTCGGCTCCTGACAATAAGGAGGGGTTATGATGAGGAACAAATTTCTTCCATTTATCATTATTATCCTGCTGGCTCTCCCCTGGGAGATCAAGGGGCAACAGCCCGGCCAGGAATCTTCTCCCTCTGTTACCCGGATTCCGGCGATACCCCGTTTGCTTCATAACCGAGTGCACCTCTATCGTCGAGAAGGAACCTATCTCTCCGGATTACTGGTCGGCGTTGAGGATGATACGCTTATAGTCCGGATTGGAGAGAGGGATGAAAAAGTGCGCCGACAAAATCTGTCAAAAGTAGTGATCGAGATAGAAAAAAAAAGGGGACGCCATGTGCCCTACGCCATGTTCCTGGGAACTTATCTTCAAAATTTATTATCTTTTCGAGCAAAAAATCAGCCCACAGCGTACCTGGAGGACACCTATGAAAAGGTGGGAAGTGCGATCTTGGGAAACGCGCTTTCCGCCCTTATGTGGGGAGGAATCTGGTATTATGTTTTCTCTAAATTTGAAAAGAGTAGGAAAGAATTTGACCTCAACGGAAAAGAGAAGAAAAGGCTGGCCAGGTGGGAACGGCTGAGAAGCTTCATAACAGGGGAATACACACCGAAAAAAATCAATATCTCGGCTCAGGGAGGGTATGTCTTCACCCGCGTTTCGAGCCATTATAAAACTCTGTTTCAAGACGCTGGCTATGAGACGAGAAACTATTCCTATCTCTTCGGTGAGTACAGGGAAGGAGCAACGGATTTCAACCTCCTGCGAAAGCTCCAGTTAACCCTTACAGCACCGTCAAACAATGAGTTTGGCATCGCAGTCTATTGGCCGGGTGAGCCTTCGGCGGTTGGATATACATATGACTGGACCCAATCCTTTGAAGTCGAACAGGTACTCTCCACCACAGCCTATTACGGAGTGATCGTACTTAAACCTCCGCGCTTTCAGAAATCGAAGCGAATCTCCTTGAATTTCGGGATCGGTGTGGGGATGGCCCAGGTCGACTTCCGGATAAAAACAGGCTTAGAAACCTGGGATCCCAGCTATGAGGTAACCAGAAACCAATACAGCGTCTCCAAGAGGCTCTTCAGCTCTGTGATTTTTGCTGAGCTGAATTTTTATATCAGGGAAGCCCTATCGCTGGGCTTGATCGCGGATTATGTCTACATTCCCTCTCTCCAGGCTCCAGAAGTCCCGGAAGCAGGCATTTCTGCATTTCTGCCCAGGATCTCCGCTTGGGAAACGCAAGTGTCGGGTTCACCCTGGGTTTACATTTCTAATCTGTACCGGCAGGGAGAAATGGTTTCAGCGGCGCTGAGCAGCTGAACGACCTGAACCAGGTTTTCCATCCCGAAAGCATCGATGCCCGGGACCAGAGCCGTCGGAGGCGAGAATCCCTCTTCCGGGCTTAAGCCTGCCATCCAGGGCCAGCTCGCTTAAAAACAGATATTCACTCAGGCTTTTAAGAGGAAAAAGGTCGAGATGGGCGATAAGGCCTAGGGCGATCGGGAGGTCGAAGGCTGATCCTTCTTTTCTTCTGTCAGCAGGAGCCAGATTGATGGTGATCTTGCACGAAGGTAAATAATGGGAATCAAGCAGGCGGGTACTCTCTCCTGCTCGAAAAAGAGAACTGTCGCTTCTGGAGCAGAAAGATTCAAAGCTTGTAAAGCATAACTGGTACCTAGAGAGGATTTAAATGTCAATAAAAACGGAAATGTTCACATGGCACAAAACAGGACATTGCCCATTTTTACATGGGCTTGACAAGCTCGGAATTATACGCATAATTTATTATTAGTACTTTAAAGGGAGGGTTTCTATGGCTAGTCAAAAAGACATGGACTATACTTACACTCTTGTTGACAAGATTTTTCGTTTTTGTTTTGGCGAAACAGGGGAGTTTAGCGGAGCAATGTATGACGGGGATTTTTCAATGTCCCTTGAAGAGGCACAGAGGCGGAAGCATGAATTTATTGCTGAAAGTTTAAACATTGAAGAAGGTTCCAGAGTCCTTGACATGGGCTGCGGGTGGGGGCCGTTTTTAAAATTTATTGATGAGAAGGGTGCAAAAGGTATTGGTGTGACGTTATCCGCTGGACAGGAAAAGGCCTGCAAAAAAAATGGACTAGATGTGCACCTTATGGACTGTAAAACAATTAAACCAGAAAAATTCGGAACATTCGATGCAATTGTTTCATTAGGTGCATTCGAACACTTTTGCTCCATAGAAGAATGGAAGGCCGGGAAACAAGACGAAGTCTATAATAATTTTTTCAAGGTCGTTTCTGACCTTTTACATGGAAGGAAGAGGTTTTTCCTGCAAACCATGACGTTTGGCAAAAACATGATTGATCTTGATGAGATAGATATTAATGCAGATAAAGATACAGATGCGTACCTATGTGCAGATATGAAAAGGTCATTTCCTGGTTCTTGGTTACCTTCTGGCAAAGAACAGATTATTAAAAACGCAAAACCTTTCTTTAAATTAATATCCGTTAGTAATGGCAGATTGGATTATATAGAAACACAAAAACAGTTCACAAAGAAATTCTGGGGATTTAGCATTAGGAAATACTTGTTTTATTTTTCTTTAATCCCTAATTACCTCACAAATAAGGAATTCCGGAAGCGAGTGGTCGGGACTCGGATTAATGCAGTCAGATTATGTTTTGAACGTGAAATTATTGACCACTATAGGTTTGTTTTTGAGAAAGTTTCCTAGGCACCCAGGTCACTCGAGGGATGACCGTTGCCAGACGCTGAGCTGGATGGAGGAACTCAATTAAAAATACCTGTCCAGCATGCGGTACTGAACAGCTTCAGAGACATGAACCGGGCCGATTCCTTCTTCGCCGCTCAAGTCGGCGATGGTCCGCGCTACCTTCAGAGCCCGCGTATAAGCCCTGGCACTGAATCCCAGACGATTGACAGCCATTTCCAGAAGCTCTTTTGCCTCCTCGCCAACCTGGCAGAACCTTTTCACCTCTCTAGGCCCCATCTGGGCATTGCAGTAGATTTTTTTTCCTCTCAATCTTTGAAGCTGTCTCTTCCTGGCCCTGGCGACTCTTTTTCTGATCTCAGCAGAACTCTCTCCCCGGTCTTTGGAGACGATATCCTTGAACTCCACCTGCGGCACTTCGATCTGAATGTCGATACGGTCCAGCAAGGGTCCGGATATCTTGGCGTAGTAGCGGCTCTTCTGGACTTCTGTGCAGTCAAAACCCGAGGAAGAAAGACCCCGGAAAGCGTCCTCGCAAGGATTCATAGCCGAGATCAACATAAAAGAGCTGGGAAATGTCACGGACATGGAAGAGCGGGAGACAGTCACCCTCCCTTCTTCAACAGGCTGGCGGAGATCCTCCAAAACACTCCTTTTGAACTCAGGCAGCTCGTCCAGAAACAGCACCCCGTGATGGGAAAGGCTGACCTCGCCAGGTCTGGGGACGAGCCCTCCTCCGATCAGACCCGCATCTGAAATCGTATGATGGGGAGAACGGAAAGGCCTTTCCGCTACAGCAGCCCTGTCTTTCAGAAGACCGGAGGCACTGTATATCCTTGTTACTTCAATGATCTCATCAAAAGTCATGGGCGGCAGGATGGTGGGTAATCTTCTGGAGATCATCGTCTTTCCGGCGCCAGGCGGCCCTATCAAAAGCACGTTGTGCCCCCCCGCTGCAGCCACCTCGATGGCCCGCTTCACATGCTGCTGGCCGCGTATCTCCTGAAAATCCACATCATAGCTCGCCTCCGGCAAAAGGTCCTTTAAGGAATACCGGCAGGGAGAGATGTCTTCAGCGCCGCTGAGCAACTGAACGACCTGAACCAGGTTGTCCATCCCGAAAACATCGATGCCCGGGACCAGGGCCGCCTCCTTCTCGTTTTTTTGGGGAACGACTATTCCCTTAAAACCCGATTCTTTAGCCAGCACTGTGGAGGCGAGAATCCCTCTTCCGGGCTTAAGCCTGCCATCCAGGGCCAGCTCGCTCAGGAACAGATATTCACTCAGGCTTTCAACGGGAAAGAGGCCGAGATGGGCAATAAGGCCGAGGGCGATCGGGAGGTCGAAGGCGGATCCTTCCTTTCTTCTGTCAGCAGGAGCCAGATTAATGATGATCTTGCGCGATGGAAAATCATAGCCGCAGTTTTTCAGAGCGGCCCTGACCCTTTCCTTGCTCTCCCGTACGGCCGCGTCAGGCAATCCCACGGTCACGTATCCCGGAATCCCGAACGAGATATCCACCTCCACCTCCACCAGGTAGGCATCTATTCCGAGCAAAGAGGCGCTGGCGATCTTGAACAGCATTTCCGGTCATCGAATAAGACGTGCGAGGCCCTTTTGTTTTATCAAAGGACGGAAATAAAATGATGGATTTGGAAGCATCTCTATTTCTGTTAAGAAGAAAACTTCTGACCTAACGGCAATGTGAAGAGAGAGCCTGTTCTCTTCCATCCGGAGCCCATGGTGGCGGGTGGGAGGGTCTTGGCAAGGATGGAAGGGAACTGGCTGCTGTGACAGATCATCCCTGGAGAAGGCATCAGCCTTCCCTCCATTATAATTGCTACCTCGAAAGGGTTATCTAGATGAAAGTAAAACCGTAAATTTTCACGCTGTAAAGTCTTTCTGTTTGAAATGAGATTCTCACTGTGTTAATAAGGTTATATTCTATAAAGGAGAGATAAAACTTTAGATGGAATGGAGAAAAAAACTCAGGATCGGAGTCATCGGAGGCTCGCAGCCGGATAAGGAGTCCCGGCAGAATGCCTTCCGCGTCGGACAGCTGATCGCCGAGAAAGGGGGAATCCTGGTCTGCGGAGGGCTCAGCGGTGTCATGGAGGCAGCCAGCCGGGGCGCAAAGGAGGCCGGCGGCCTGACCCTGGGTATCCTACCCGGAAATTCCGCTGACGATGCGAACATCTATGTCGATATACCCATAGCCACGGGATTGGGTTACTCCCGGAATTCGCTTGTGGCCATGAATTCAGACGTGATCATCGCTATCAACGGCCGGTACGGCACCCTGACCGAGATCGCTTACGGCTGCATCTACAGGAAAAAGATCATCGGCATCGGGACCTGGGATATCGACAACGTGATCAAGGTGAAGTCTGCCGAAGAGGCAGTCGAAGAAGCGTTCAAAGACTCTTTTCGTCTGACTTCATGACCGAGCCACTCCGAGGAAAAAGAAAGCATTATTCTTATGAAGATTGCCAGGCTGTGCTTGCCATGACATTAAACGCGCAATGATATTAAATAAGACCATCATAGCATTGGCAATGATCAAAAAATTCAAACCCGGTGCTGCAACTGCCAGCCCAGCTTTATCAGAAAATCGAGGGCAGAAAATTGAGGATAGTCCCCAATTTAATTGAACATGCAGAACTATAAGTGTGTGCTCAGTTATGACGGGACGGATTTCCACGGCTGGCAGCGCCAGCCGGATAAAAGAACGGTCCAGGGCATCCTTGAAGACTGCCTGGCCAGAATAACCCAGAACAAAATTCATGTCGCCGGTGCCGGACGCACGGATGCCGGCGTCCACGCCCAGGGACAGGTCGCCAGCTTCAAAGCCAGGCTCAGCCTTGACGAAGAGGAACTTTTCCGGGCCTTAAATTCCGTCCTCCCCCAAGATGTCCGGGTTGTCTCTCTGACAAAAACCGATCCGGACTTCCACGCCAGAAAATCGGCCAGGTCAAAAGTCTATCAGTACAGGATATGCAACTCTTCCCTCATCAGCCCTTTCCTTATCCGGTATGTCCTCCACTGGCCTCCCCCTTTAAACGTAAATTCAATGAAGGAGGCCGCGTCTCTCTTCATCCGAGAGGCGGATTTCACGGCCTTTTCATCCAACCGCCTGCTCGACCCGGTGAGGAATGTCTCCCGCTCGGAAATCAGTCATAAGGGGACCGAGATCATCTACACCGTTGAAGCCAACGGATTCCTGAGATATATGGTCCGGACCATGGTGGGTACGCTCCTGGAAATAGGAAAAGGCAAAGTGCCAGCGCAGCAGATCGATGAGATCTTCAGGAGAAAAAAGAGGTCCCTGGCAGGGCCGACTGCTCCGGCCAAAGGCCTCTGCCTTATTGAGGTGAACTACTGACTGAGAAATTTCCCCATGATAAGAGCATCTTCTCTCGGGTTGGAATAATAGTTCTGTCTGACCCAAAGAACCTCGAAACCCAGCTTCTCGTATAAAGACCGCGCGGCCACGTTGGAGGGCCTGACCTCCAAAGTCACCAACTCTGCGCCAGCTTTTTTGATTTGTTCCAGGACCTTGCGCATGACCGCCTCGGCCACTCCCATCCGCCTGAAATCAGGATGAATGGCGATGTTATTGATCTGGGCCCGCTCCTTGATACACCAGAAGATGATGTGGCCGATTATTTTCTTTTGATACTTATGGACAATCACAAAGGGAAAGGATACCGGCTGGTTGTGGATCTCTCCCCTGAAAGTCATATCCCTCCACGGATTCGGGTAGGACAGCCTCTCGATCTCGATCACGCTGGAGATATCCTCCTCCTCCATCCTCCTCATGATGAAGAAATCCGGGAGAATCTTGACTCTTTTAATATCTTTCCTCCGCTTGAGATTTTCGAAAATAGAGAGGCACCAGTTTCTCGGCGCTCACTCCCTTCTTTTTCTTCAGGATCTCCTGACCGATCAACCCGACTTCATGAGCTATGAAAGGAGACCGCTGAGAAAACCTGGCTTTATCCTTAAGATAACGAAAAATCTGATCCTTGTAAACGTCCACCCCATTCCCGATGAAGGTGATGATGCGGTGAGCGGGAAGGAGAGATAGGAACCGGTCAGGAGCATATGCTCCCTGGGAAACGACCACCTTGAGCCTGCCTTCGACCGACTCAAACAGAGCCGCGTACACCTCTCCTTTTTTTGCGTCCAGGATGGGGCAGAAGAGATGAGCCTGGGAATGACGCAGCTTGAAAGCCAGGGCTTCCAGAGTCGAGACAGGCGCCACCGGCTTTCCTGAAGCAAAGGAAAATGATTTCACCGTGCTCAGCCCGATCCTGATCCCGGTAAACGAGCCAGGCCCTGCAGCCGCCGCAAAGCCGTCCATGTCCTTGACTTCGAGTTTATTGCTCTTCAGGATAAAATCCATTGCTGGCAGAAGAAGCTCAGAGTAAGTGGCTGAGGGGTTGAGGCTGATCTCGGTCAAGAGCTGGCCATCCTCAAGGAGAGCGACTGACCCAGAGAAAGTCGTGGTGTCCACCGCCAGAATAATCATTTCTCTAAATAAGGCTTAGCTGGCTAATTTCCCATACTCGAACAGGCCGCCGGCCTTAAAGATATCATACTGGACAGCGCTCATCGGCTCAACTTTAAAAGAGCCAGCCTTGCTTATATTTTTTCCTTCGCCCGTTTGAAAATTGACCTCGATTTCATCCCCGGTCTCAAGGATGTGTTGAGCCACCAGTTCTTCAAGCTTCGCACAATTCAGGATAGGAAAACCCGAATTCACGGCATTCCTGAAATATATAGCCCCGAAGGAGGAAGCAATGACCAATCCTACCTTCAGGGAAATAAAACAGTCCACAGCCTGCTGCCGGGAGGAACCCGCTCCGAAATTCCTGCCAGCAATGATTATGTCCCCGGGCCGGACTTTTTGCGGAAAATCCTTCCAGCCCTCCAGGTTATTGAGCGCATGCTTCCCCATCTCAGAAATCTCGGTAATGTGAAGAAAGGCATTATGGTAGATCTGGTCGGTATCGATGTCCTCGATCAGCTTTCCCTTCCGGTCTGAAAGAATCCAGATCCTTCCTTTGATAACAGATCTTTCCATTTTATAGATCCTCGGGGCTGAGTATCTGGCCGGCCAGACAAGAAGCCGCGACCACAGCCGGGCTGGCCAGATAGGTCTTTCCTTTTCCTTGTTTCCCGGAGAAATTCCGGTTTCCGGTGCTGACCTGGACCTCCCCTTCGCCGGTCAGCCCAATATGACCTTCGGCGCAGCCGCTGCAGCCCGGGCTGCTGATGATAGCACCGCTTCGGAAAAGGTCTTCGAGGATCCCTCTTTCCAGGATTTCCTCATAAACCCGCCTGGTCGCCGGCACCACTTTAAGGGTCACTCCCTGTTTGAGCCTCTTCCCTTTGAGTATCCGGGCAGCCAGAGCCAGGTCCTCAGTGCGGCCGTTAGTGCAGGAGCCGATAAACCCGGTATCGATACTGATACCTTTGAGCTCGGAAACATCCTGGACGTTGTCCGGCGAAAAGGGGGCCGCCACCTGCGGAACCAAGCCATTAATATCGACCTCTATCAGACCCGAATAGAGACAATCCTTATCGGCCTGGAGAGGGGAAAATCCGGCACCTGTAAGTTTCTCCATCTCATCTCTCAGCGAATCATCATGCTCGGGGATAAACCCGACGATCCCGGCCATCTCGGTCACCATGCTGCAGAGCGTGATCCGGCCGGAAAGAGTCAACTTTCGAACAGCCTCGCCGTAAAACTCCACAGCCTGCAGAGCGGCTTTCTTGGTCCCCAGTTCCTTAAGAATATAAAGAGTCAGGTCCTTGGCGGTAGCGGAGCGGGGAAAACTTCCTGTGATCAAGACCTTGAGCGTCTTTGGCACCTCGAACCAGGTTTTGCCCGTCTTGAAAGCATAAGTGATGTCCACATCTCCCATCCCCTGGCCAAAACAGCCTGTGGCGCCAAGGATATTCAGATGGCTGTCCGTCCCCACGACCGTTGTGCCAGCTTGGGCCAGTCCTTCTTCGATCAGAACATGGGAACCGATCCCGCTGTCCACGTCAAAGACCCTTATCCCCTGCTTCCTGGCGAATTCCCGGCAGACCTGCTGGTTATCGGCATACCTGAGAGAGCAGGCCGGAACACAGAGGTCAAATGTGAAAAAGGTCTTGTTTTTATCAGCCAGAGGAGAATTTCCATATTCCCGCTCGAAATTCTTAACCACGTTCGGACCGCCGAAATCCCGGGCAGACCTCACATCGAGGTCCATCCAGACCACCTGACCCGGACTGACTTCATCCTCGGTATGGTCCTGGATGATCTTTTCGATGATCGTTTTTCCCATTCTTCTCCTTCGCTCAGAGCTTTGAGGCTACTTCCAGGGCCACATCCAGAGAGGTCGAATCCCCGCCCAGGTCATAAGTCCTCACCTTCCCTTCCTTGATCACCTCTGCGATCGCCTCCTCCAGCCTTCTGGCCATTTCCTCCTCACCCAGCCATTCGAGCATCATCTTTGCGGCCAGGAGCATGGCCGTGGGATTCACTTTGCTTTGTAGAGCCCGGTGTATTTGGGCGCAGACCCATGGGTCGGCTCAAATACAGCATACTCATCCCCGATGTTGCCGCTGCAGGCAAAGCCCAATCCGCCGACAAGCTGGGCGGAAAGGTCGGAAATGATATCGCCGAAGAGATTCTCGGCCACCAGGACATCATAATCCTGAGGATTCTTGACCAGCCACATGGCCATAGCGTCCACGTTCGCTTCCCTGAACTCCACTTCAGGATAATCCCTGGATATTTCCCTGGCTATTTCCAGGATAAAGCCTCCGGTCTCCCGCAGCACGTTAGGCTTCTCCACCAGGGTCACGGAGCGCCTCTTTTTCTTCCGGGCATACTCGAAAGCCCGCCTCACGATCCTGGCACAGGCTTTTTTGGTCATAATCCTGGCCTGACCTCTTCTGGCAGCGGATGGAACTCCACGCCGGCGTACATGCCTTCTGTGTTCTCCCTGAATATGACCAGGTCGATATCATCGCGGTAATTCAAAGGATTTCCCGGGTAGGCTTTACACGGCCTGAGGTTGGTGTAGAGGTCGAATTCCTGGCGCAGGCGGACGATCGGGCTAAAATAGGAATATCCTTTATCCCTCAGCGAGGGGTCAATCTCTTTGAGGGCATCCTCTTTCGGCTTGGAGGTTATGGCAGCGAAGAGGCAGACGTCCGTCTCCTTGAGCATGGCGATCGTCCGGTCCGGAAGGGGATTTCCTTCCCTGCACCAGAATTCCCAGCCGATATCTCCCTCGACGTACTGGGCATCAAGGCCTGTCTTCTCCAGCACGATCATGGCAGCCTCCATGACATCCTTGCCCACTCCATCTCCGGGCAGCACAGCGATCCTGTACTTGGGCATCAACACCTCCTCTTTTGACTTTCTTTCAGTCTTTTCGCAGTATAAGGAATAAGCCCTCCTTCTTGGAGAATCCCCAAAACGGAATCAGGAAAAGGGGGAAAGGCGAAAACTCCTTTTCCGGTCTTTATTTCGCCTGAAGCAAAATCTATATCTATCTTTTCTCCACTCTCAATGCTGTCTGCCGCCTCTGTAGATTGGAGGACAGGCAGGCCCTGGTTGATGGCATTCCGAAAGAAGATCCGGGCAAAAGACTTGGCGATAACAGCCTGGACGCCGGCGGCCTTGAGGCAGGTCGCAGCCTGTTCCCTTGAGCTACCGCAGCCGAAATTCCGGCCGGCCACGATCACATCCCCCTGCTTCACTCTCTGAGCAAAATCCGGGTCGAGGTCTTCAAGGGCGTGACGGGCCATCTCCTCCGGCTCCAGGACGGAATAGGTGTATTTCCCGGGAAATATCACGTCCGTGTTGACATCATCCCCATACTTCCAGACTCTCCCTGTGCTCATAGATATCTCCTCGGGTCTGCGATTTTCCCCTCGAGCGAAGAGGCAGCAACCGTTGCCGGCGAGGCCAGATAGATCTCAGCATCCCTGCTGCCCATCCTGCCCCGGAAATTCCTGTTGGCCGTGCTCAGGGCGACTTCGCCTGGAGCCAGGATTCCCTGGTGCGCTCCCAGACAGGGGCCACAGCCGGGATTGAGGATCAGGCAGCCTGCCTCGGCAAAAATGTTCATCAATCCTTTATTCAGGGCTTCCAGATAGACCTGCCTGGAAGCAGGAATGACCAACGCTCTCACCTGGGTGTGAACCGTCTTTCCTCTCAATACCGCAGCCGCCACCTCCAGGTCTTCCAGCCTGCCGTTGGTGCAGGTCCCGATGACTGCTTGATGGAACCTTAATCCTTCCAGCTCGGAGACAGGCTTGACATTATCCACGGTGTGGGGGCAGGCGACCTGGGGCTGAAGAGAGGACACATCATAATCGAGAACAGCCTCGTACTGGGCATCCGGGTCCGAGGCGATGACCTCAAACTCATCCCTTGCCCTGTCTTTGATCCACGGAATCACGCTCTCATCGGGAACGATATAGCCGTTCTTCGCTCCCATCTCAGCAGCCATGTTGGCCAGGACAAGCCGGGAAGCCACGCTCAACCTTTTGACGGCTTCTCCGCTGAATTCCACCGCTTTATAATTGGCCCGGTCAGCGCCCTGATCACCGATGATCTTCAAGATAATGTCCTTGGCAAAGACTCCGGAGGGAAGGCTCCCTTTAATCTCGATTTTTATCGTCTCAGGGACTCTGAGCCAGATCTCATCCGTAGCCCAGAGAGAGGCCACTTCCGAGCGGCCAATACCGGCAGAAAAAGCTCCGAAAGCACCGTAGCTCGTGGTGTGAGAATCCGCTCCCAGGATCAGCTTTCCCGGTAGAGCAAACCCGTTCTCCGAGAAAACCTGGTGGCAAATGCCCTGATGGATATCGAAGAAATTCGGAATTTTCTGTTGGGACACGAACTCGCGAATCGCCTTATGATTCGCCGCGTATTTCTCGCTCGAAGCAGGAACAACGTGGTCCAGGATGATGACCAGCTTCTTGGGGCACCGGACATTGCCCACGCCGAGCTTATTGAATTCTTGGATGATGGCGGCGGAATTATCATGGGAGAGTATATAATCGGGAGAAACCGTGACCACTCTGCCAGCCCGGACCTCTGCTCCCGCCTTCAAGCCGAGAACTTTTTCAGAAAACGTTCTTCCCAAATTTCCTGCCTTATAAAATATAGTTGCGAGCGTTGTGTGGCAATCTCATCCACTCTGTGTCATGGTGAGCCCTGGGTGGCAATCCCGTAGGAAAAAATCAATTTATTCTTACGAGATTGCCACGCTTCGCTCGCAATGACATCTGCATGAGATTGCTTCACTACGTTCGCAATGACACCTTATATGTATTCCTCTATTTTAGTCGATTTCTTTAATCTGTTCGCAATGACACCTTATATGTATTCCTCTATTTTAGTCGATTTCTTTAATCTGCCCAATGACATTTATTTAATGAGTTTATCCCAAAGTGACGGGATTAATGTTCATGCAGCAAAAGAGATTCTCCAATTGTCATTGCGAGGGTCCGTAGGGAGCGCGGCAATCTCATAGAAAAAGGATTAATTTCTTTTATAAGAGATCGCCACGTCGTTTCACTCCTCGCGATGACACGGAGTCCCGTCACTTTGGGACAAACTCTATTTAATACTCCTGAGAATATTTAATATTCATGAGAAATTGGGGACTGTCCCCGATTTTTACATGCCATCAAATTTTTAATGCTTCGAAATTGACGAAGTCAGCGTGGTTGACGATCACAGCCTCCACGGTCTTCCTGGCTCCGTCCCCTTCCTTAGAGTGAGCAGCGATGATGTGGATCACTTCTTTGGGAAGTCCGTGCTGGGAAGCAAAGGCGGCCCCGGATATGGGATGCCGGAGAAGTTGGCCTCCTTCGCTCTTGACAAATTTGCCTCCTTGCCGTTTATACTCGAACAGCTTGCCCACGTCATGGAGCAAGGCTCCAGCCAGGAGGTGATCCCGGTTGATCGCGATCCGCTCCTTGTACTCCTCGGTCAAGATATCCCCAATCTCCACAGCACAGAGGGTCACAGCCCGGGTGTGCTCGATGATATTCACCGGCGTCTTCTCGATCAACAGAGTAAAAGGCATCTGGCAAAGGTCCTTGATCGTCCAGCCGCTTTCTTTCATGGCCTCAAGCCAGACATTAATCGTCATTTCCTTGAGACCGGAATCCTCGATGAGTGTGAATTCAGGCATGATGCCCAATAGTTCTTCCCTCATTTGACTTTCCTCTCCGCAGGGCCGTCATACTCGAAATCCTGGGGGTCGATCTTTCTCATTGGCCTCATCCGGGTTTTCTCTTCATGGATATGAGCCACCAGGCCGGGTACGCGGGCGATGATGAAAAAGGCATTTCCTATATCAGGGGGAATATCCAGCTCGCAGAGAAGCGCTGCAATAGCTCCATCGACATTGATGGGCAAGCGTTTTCCGATAAGCTCCTCCAGGAGTTTCTCCACTGCCCGGGCGATCCGGACAAACTTCCCCGCTAGTCCCAGCTCTTCAGCCAGGGAAAAAAGCTTCTCGGTCCGCGGGTCCTGGGTGTGGATGCGGTGCCCGAAACCGGAAGCCCGCTTCCCCATTTCTTTCATCTCCTGGAGGACTTCTCGGGCCGCTTCATCTTCGGATACCTTCTTTTTTGCCATTCTTCCGGCAATCTCCAGAAAAAGCCCCATCCCTTCCTCGATCGCTCCGCCGTGAAAGCGGGATATCGCCGTGACTCCAGCGGCAATGGCTGAGTTCAGCTCCGCCCCTGTGGAAGCGACCGTCCTGGCTGCCAGGACTGAAGGAGGGCTGGCGCCGTGATCCACAGAAGAGACGAAGATCGCATCCACAAGCCGGCCGACTTCGGGGGAGGGAAATTCTCCCTTTAGAACCAGATATATAGCCTGGGCAAAGGAGATCTTTCCCATGAGCTGGTCGATGGGATAACCTCTCAAACAGACTTTATTCGGCTTAACCTCAGTGATGGCTGTCTTCCAGCGAAGCTCACCCATGGTCATCCTCCCTTCTTGTCCAGCAGCTTCTTGGCAATCTTGGGAATATCGGAAACAGAGTCCGTCAGGTGAACTCCGACTTCCTTCAGTCTTTTCACCTTGCTTTCGTAGGAACCTCTTGTGCCTTCGACGATGGCTCCGGCGTGGGAGAACCTGGTGCCGGATTTGGCTGCCTTGCCGCCGATAAAGGCAATGAGCGGTTTGGCGAACTTGCCCTGCTCTATCAGGTCAGCGACCCTCTCTTCCTGAGTGGTCCCGATCTCCCCGAACATGACCACTATCTCTGTCTCTTCATCCTGCTCAAAAAGCTCGATGACTTCCGGATGGGAGAGGCCGACCACTGCGTCTCCGCCGACGTGGATGATCGTGCTCTGCCCTAAGCCTGCCTCTGTCAGGTAATAGGATATGGCCGAGGTCATTCCCCCGCTGCGTGAAGTGACTCCGACATTTCCCGGACGAAACCAATCTTTTGCCCTTTCGGCCCGGCCTCCGATCATACCCAAGACAGCCTTTCCCGGGCTCACCAGTCCCAGGGTGTTCGGCCCAACAAACCGGCTTCCCCTTTCCAGAGCATGGCTGGAAATTTCAAGGACATCGTAGATAGGAACCCGGTCAGGAACCAGCACCAGAAGCTTGACTCCGGCATCTATGGCCTCCAGTGCCGCGTTCTTCACCAGCGCAGCGGGGACGAACATGACGCTGGCGTCGATCCTTCCTTCTTTTTCCCAAGCCTCCTCCACCGAGTCATAAACAGGGATGCCATGGACCTCTTCCCCTCCTCTTCCCGGAGTCACGCCAGCCACGACCTGCGTTCCGTAATCCTTCATCAGCTGGGTCCGGACCATTCCCTCTCTTCCGGTAATTCCCTGGACTATCACTTTGGATTTCTCGTTGACTAAGATCGCCATTTTGAGCTCTTAAAGACTAAATTTTAGATTTCACATCTTTTTCCATTCATTTCAGCTTTTAACCAGCTTATCCCGGTATTCCTTCAATCCCGGAATGGGAAGATAGATCATTATGGCATCCTGCTCGTGAAATTTACAAAAGATCTCGCAGGCCAGACATTCCGTGCATTTGCCTTTCTTAGCCTCGACTAGAGGGATCGAAAGAACGGGTTTTCCCTCTTCGAGCTTCAGGATTTGAGGCCGACAGGCCTCGATACAGCCTTTTGTCTGGCAGTTTTCGCATTTCCGATGGTCGATGAAGATCCTTCCGGTCATGGTCTCAAAAAAGTAACCGGCATCGGGAAGCTCGAGGTCCTTCACGGGCCTGACTGCATGAGAGACTGACTGGCTCTTCTCTATCAGCTCCTCTAGCCTTTGAGCGCAGAACTCGGGTGAGTCATCCCTTCCGTAGCCCTCGACTGCAGCCGGGATGTCTTTCAGGTATGCGCCCAGGATCTCGACAGCCTCCTCCTCATAATTGCCTCCCAGCCGGATCACAGCCGGTATCTCCAATTTCTCCTCGTGGAAAGCTTTGACCATTCCCCGGGCTGAATGATACTGCTCCTGGCTGGCTACCCCGGAGCCAGAGGCGAAATAGCCTTTGAGGTTCGGCTGGGAAAGGATGATCTTGGCAGCCCGGTAGACTTTGCTGGCGGAGGGATTGCCGCTGGTATCGCAGTAATTGGCCAGCTTGAAACCTCTATTCAGCACGGCGTCCATGGACATCATCGAGCCGCCACCGCCGGCACCGTGAAATCCGATATATTTTTCATCAGCAGGGATTCCTTCTGTCATCTGCAAGAAATAAAACGTCCCCCGGTGGTCGTTTTCTTCCACGCGATAGGCGATCTTTTCCAACAGTGTCGGGGGCCGGTCGAACTCCCTGGCCACCTCAATATCCAGATCAGGGTGACGATAGACCGCGTAATCATCTATGGCCAGATGACAGTCAGCCGCGTAGATGACGTCTTCTTCTGTTATGACCAGAGGATTAATCTCGACTGAGCGGGCATCATACCTGCGAGCCACTCTGTACAGCCTGGTCAAAACAGCGGAGAGCTGGACAAGAAGCTTGCCGGACAGCCCTGCTTTCCGGAGAAGGTTGCGGACTTCATAATCCTGCAGGCCTGTTTTTATGTCGACAGGGATTTGCCAGACCTTATCCGGATGTTTACGGGCAATTTCTTCGATCCCGGTTCCTCCCACCGAACTGAATATAAGGACAGGAGTTTTCCTGGAATCGTCGATCACCAATCCCGCAAAACACTCCGATTTTACCTTGAGCTTTTCCTCAACCAGCAGCTTATCCACCACGAAATTCTCAGCCTTCATCCCGAACATCTCCCGGGCCGCGGCTTCTGCCTCGGTCACACTCTCCGCGAACCGAATACCTCCCAGGTCCGCTCTTCCGGTCAGCCAAACCTGAATCTTCAAGACCACAGGCCTGCCGATCCGGAAGGCAACCTGGCGTACTTCTTCAGGAGTAAAGGCCAATTCTCCCTGGGGAACTCGAATCCCCGCTTTCTTCAGCAGCATCTTACTCTGATATTCGTAGAGCCTTGCCATCTGCCTATTCCTTCCGTTCCCTTATTATTCAGAGAGCGGGAAATTTTGTCAATGAATAATAGGGATCTTATCTCAATATCTGAAAGATGTTAGAGCAGGACGGATAATTTATATTTTCGATCGAGTCTTGCCGACAATATAAATTGACACTGTGCTTTTCGCTGTGCTATGTTAGGCAAGATTCAACGGGAAAAGAAGCAAAGAAGGATCGGACTGGTTTGGAGAAGGGAGAGACGCCTTTCAGCTTCACTCACAATTACCGCCACAGCTTTCGCTATTACCATCCTCAAGGTCTTAGCCCGTTTTTTTTATTCGCATCCGACCATCCTAAAACGAACGCAATACTGAAAACAGGAGGATTCTTTCCTTTGAGCCCAAGCGAAGAATGATGAAAAAACAAGTCCTGATCGTCGAAGATGAGCGGATCGTCGCTGAAGATATAAAGATGAAGCTGGAGCATGTCGGATACGCTGTCGCCGGAATCGCCTGCTCCGGAGAAAAATCCATCCAAAAAGCAGAAAAACTCCACCCGGATCTGGTGCTGATGGACATCGTCCTTGAGGGAGAAATGGACGGTATCGAAGCCGCCAGAATCATTCATTCCCGCCTCAACATCCCCGTTGTCTACTTGACCGCCTATTCTGATAAAAAAACCCTGCAAAGGGCCAAAGTCACAGAACCTTTCGGATATATCATCAAGCCTTTCGAAACGAAAGAGCTGTTCACAACAATCGAGATGGCCCTTTACAGGCATAAAACCGGAATCATGCTCAAAGAAAGCGAAGAAAGGTATAAAGCTCTTTTTGACCGGTCTCTCTCTTATATCTACTTGCACGATTTCAAAGGCCGGTTCCTGGACGCCAATAAGGCTGCCCTCAAAGCACTCGGTTATAAAAGAGAGGATATTTCTTCTCTCAATTTTGCCTCCCTGCTCAGTGAGGATCAATTCCCCCTGGCGCTCAAATCTCTTGAAGAAATCATACGCACCGGTCGCCAGAAAAAACCCACTGAGTACAAACTGAGAAGAAAAGACGGCCGTTATATCTGGGTGGAAACCGAAGGCTCACTGATCTTTAAAGAGGGAAAACCCAGTGCGATTCAGGGTATCGCCAGAGACATCACCGAACACAAGAGAGCGGAGGAGGCCCTGAGAGAATCGAGAGAACAACTGAGAAACCTTGCCGCCCATCTCCAATCCCTGAAGGAAGATGAAAGAGCAGTCATGGCCCGTGAGATCCATGATGAGCTGGGCCAGGCTTTAACCGCCCTAAAGATGGATCTATCATGGCTGGAGAAAAAAACACCTGAAGAACAAAGCCTGCTCTTGGAAAAAACAAGATCCATGACCGAATTGGTGGATTCCACGATTCAAATCGTGCAGAGAATCTCATCGGAACTGAGGCCAGAATTGCTGGACGATGTAGGTCTTCTGGCCGCCATCGAATGGCAGTCAGAGGAATTTCAAAAAAGGACGGGAATCGCCTGTGAATTATCAGTGCTCTCTGAGGATATTATTCTCAGCCAAGAGCGTTCGACAGCGGTCTTCCGTATCTTCCAGGAAACGCTTACCAATATCACCAGGCATGCTCAAGCAACTAAGGTCACAGTGAGCCTGATAAAAAAGGGATCGAGTTTAGAACTTAAGGTCAAAGACAACGGCAAGGGAATCACAGAAGAAAAGATATCCGACCCAAAATCTCTGGGACTCTTGGGAATCCAGGAACGCGTCCATTTTCTGGAAGGAAACATCTCTATCAAAGGAATACGCAACAAAGGAACCACGGTAACGGTGACCATACCGCTGACAGAATGAGGAGAGAACTGATGATCAGAATTCTCATCGCCGATGACCATCCGGTTGTCCGAAAAGGCTTGAAAGAAATCATCGAAGAAACCACGGACATGAGAGTGGCTGATGAGGCGAGCAATGGATCGGAGGTAATGAAAAAAGTATCCAGCGAAGACTTGGATGTGGTCCTGTTGGACATCTCCATGCCCGGGAGGAGCGGGCTTGATGTCCTCAAAGATATAAAAAAGCGAAGACCGAAGCTTGCGGTGCTCGTCTTGAGCATCCATCCCGAAGAGCAGTATGCCGTCCAGGCATTCAAAGCGGGAGCGTCCGGATACCTGACAAAAAAAAGCGCGCCTGATGAATTGCTCATAGCCTTACGGAAAGTTTCAACCGGGGGAAAATACGTCTCGTCTTCCCTGGCAGAGAAATTGGCCTCCGCGCTGGAAACGGATAGAGAAAAAACTCCTCACGAAACTCTTTCTACTCGCGAAAACGAAGTGATGCTGAAGATCGCATCGGGAAAGACC
>SMTZ1_10021836_pt1 | contig 21937 bp, 21 predicted proteins | sample DeeMarSWOR136_30_FD_25667 | JGI IMG/M metagenome (IMG submission 25667) | reverse complement strand
ACTTGACACCTAGTTTAATTATATGCGATTATTCTTTACCTAAATACACTATGAATGAAAGCTCGCGGCAAAGCAGCAAGCCGATGAGTGCATCAAATGGGGGGCGATGAAGCACCGGTCGTAATTTGGCCACTTGACTGGTGCCGAGCCAATAGTGAAACCGACCCATGACAGGTCGGTTTTATGCTTCCATACAAAGGCAAAAGTGGGACACCTGGAAATAGAATGCACGCCTGTGAAAAGACTCCTGTGCACAAGGAGATGCTATAATCAAAGGACTGAATAGCACCATCCTGGCCTTACTGATTGCCTGTTTGGCACTTACCTATCCATTGGCGGGTACAGCATCAGCAGCTCCAATCGGCAAGTCAGGCACAGGATTCAAAGACACAACAAACGTTATCTACGTAGATACGCATGACGCTGCACCACAACCCATGCAACCATCATGGCCTGCAGACAGTTCTTGGATACTTATCGACAGCGACCCAGACGAATCTGGAGCCAGTGCACAAAATTTCCGTGATGTATTGTACACATACTACCAATACGACAGCGAATATCTCTATTTCAGAATGCAAACCGTGGATCCTCCAACTTTCCAATCCGTCCAGGGCAGATACAAGTGGTTCATCGATCTGGGCACAGGTGACCCACTGCAAAAGTCAGGCAATACCATATCAGGCAGCGAATATGTCTTTTTTGTAGAGGACTGCGATGATGATACCCAGGGAGATACCTATCTTATACCTGCTCTGAGCGGCGGGGGCTACTCTGGATGGAGCGTACCCCCCTGCCCTCCTCAAGCAGCTTCTGATAATGCCGGATATCGATTCGGTTCCGGCGGCAATTTCTTTGACCAGTACGTAAAGCTTAGCGCCCTGGGCACACCCCAACCGCCCATATACCAAATAAGTCTAGCCTGGGCCACTGATAATGAAAACCCGAACCTGGAGCAGGCGCCAAACCTGGACTCAACCGATTCAGGTGATGTGCCCATCCGTCTAAGCGGCTCCATCACCATACTCAAGAATGCCGTGCCAGACGATGCCCAGGATTTTCAATTCTCCGGCGACCTCGGCAGTTTCATTCTAGACGATGATACCGACCCCACCTATCCCAATAGCCTCACCTTCTACAACCTCCCTCCCTACAGATATGACGTCACCGAAAGCGTGCCACTTGGCTGGAATCTCTCTATATCGGGCGCTCCCTCAACCGGAAACACGGCAAATATCGACCTCGGCCCAGGCGACAATATCACCGTCACCTTCACCAATACTCTTGTGGCTACCCCCCCAACTGTGGATGACATAGAAATCTATTCCGACGCTGGTCTTTCCAACCCTGTCAGCCTGGCGAACCCCATGACTCCACAATCCACTTACTACGCCAAGGCAACGGTTTCTTCCTCCGATACGCTGGCCTACCTCCAAACAGTTCAAATAACAATCTTCTATGACAGCGTCGGCACCGATCCCATCGCACCAATAACATCCGACAACCAGACCTGCGCCATGCTCACCTGCACCGTCGGTCCACCACCAAGCTGGACCATTGAACCCAACAATAATCCTCCTAATCCGCCTAATAATACCACCTGGCAGATGGTATCTGGCGAGTGTTCCCAGCCAGCAAATCTGGATGTCACCACCGGCGACTGGGTATTCGCCTTCGTGCCAGGTAAGGTAGCCACCGAGAGCGTTGCACCGGCTGATTGGGATGCCCAGAGTTTGGCAACCAATCAGGCCAACCAATCGGGTGAACTATATGTCCGCGATAAGGCAATGAACTGGTACGGCGAAATTACTGTACCCGCGTCAGTTGACTGGGGCACAGTGCCTATGGGCTTGACCTTTGAGAATGCTACGTACAATCCACAGACCGCAAGCATTAAATACATCGCCAACGGCGACTACTTCGAAGATATAAAATCATCTGACAACTGGACAGGCAGTGGCGAGTACGTAATGCTCGATGTGACCGGTGGCAATCCTCCTCCCACGGGCATGTTTGCCCTCATGGCAGATAATACCGCTAACCTAGGTAGTGCGCTTGTTGTCACCACGCTCTACAAACATATAAACGCCAGCGGAGGTCTGACTGGCGAAGACGGCGTTACCGTTAACACCAACAGCTTGTGGTTATCGCTCTGTGAGATAGGCATTGCCCCGGTGCTTTATAGCGGCACCATATACCTCCAGATCGCCGAACGCTAGTCGTGGTCATGTAGACACCAATCAAAAATCTAGTGGCAACCTTAAAAGTCACCCCGGACATGGTTAAAACTTCACCGCTACAATGCTAATCTAACCCGCAATACCCCAAAAGTACCACATGCAATAGTACAAAAGTCCTGCTTTATAATAAAGTCCTGATAGGATAAGATACTTGACAATAACAGGGGTGTATGTAATTATTAATCACCAATATAATTACAATTTAATAAATTCACTTTATTTTGGGGGGCAATGAAGCATCAGCCGTAATTTGGCCACTTGGCTGGTGGTGAGCCAGTAGTGAAACCGACCCAATAGTGGGGCGGTTTTTTATTTTCAAGCCAAATAGGAGGTGATTCACTAAAAATAACAAAGAGTGTTGAGTAATTTGCGGCTTCGAGCGGAGCGAAAAGCATCCAGGTTCTTCGGTCGCTTTGCTCCCTCAAAATAACGAAAAGCGCTGTTGAACAACCTACAATAAAATACCAAATTAACACAAAGGAGGTTAAAATAGAAAAACAAATGTTAAAAACGAAGTTATCTATCGCAATTGCCTTAGTGGCAGCTCTGCTGCTGGCACCGGCAGCTTACGCCGCTGAGGGAACAACCACCGGGAGTTTCGGCGCAGCTAGCTCTACCCCAGAAGTGACAGCAGTAAATATCTATGACACGACCGACCCCAATTGCACTGGAGCTCCCATTACAGACATGACACCGCAAACAACATATTACTATGCCAAGGTATCGGTCACCTCCAATAGCAAGCTGAAACAGCTTGAAACGATCCGGGCAACCCTTTTCTACAACGCTAGCGGCAATCTTACCATGCCTGCACCGCTAGCTGGCGACGTCCATGACTGCGCCATACTCACCTGCACTATCGGTGCACCACCAGGCTACGCGATAAGCTGGAGCTCAGACTTCGGCACTTCTACCACCTGGACATTACATCAACCTGGGTGCCAGTCGCCAGCCAGTCTGGATGCCACTAGCGGCGATTGGATATTCGCTTTCGAGCCAGGCACGGTAGCCACAGAGAACACCGGAGCGGCCATGTGGAACGTTCAGGGCTACGCAGAAAATAGGAACGACGCCAAAAATGATGACCTTTATGTCCGCGATAAGAACATGATGTGGTACGGTGAAATTACTGTGAACGACCCTGCAGTAGACTGGGGTGCAGTACCCCTGGGCCTGGTCTTCGAAAATGCTACATACAATCCAGAGACCGTCACAGATGTTAACTACATCGCCAACGGCGACTACGCCGAAGATATCAAGTCATCTGACAACTGGACCGGAGCTGTCACTCTTGATATCGTAACGCTTGATGTGACCGGTGGTAATCCACCTGCCGCTGATAGTCAATTTGCCCTCGAGGCTAATGACACCAGCGACAATGTTACTGCAATTACTGTCACCAACAGCTATAATTCGATAGATAACACCGGAACAATAACCGAAGAAGCCGGCGATACAGTTAACACTAACACCTTGTGGCTATCGATCAGTGCGGCAGGCATTGTCCCTGATACTTATAGCGGCAGTATCTACTACCAAATTTCCAACCGCTAAACCTCTTAAATGCTTTACCAATATGGCTGCGAGGCTGGAGCCTCGCAGCCATAACCCCAAGGAACCAAGGCACAGTTTTAACATCTTGTTGCTTCAGACTACGAGCGATGGCAAACGAGATGTAGCCAGCGGGCTTTGGCTTCGTGACTTTAACCCATTTATCTTTTATAATTATAGCGTAGATAGGGGGGTATTTGGGGTCGAGGCTACATTACGTACAGAGTGTTGGTAAATACGCTCAGAAAAGGGAAGGAAATGATATGGTAGCTTCAATAAAACAACTAAGGGCAGGGTGGCTTGCCCTGCTAAGTCTCCTGTTGATGGCAAGCCTGCTTCTACCATCACCAGCTTTCGCCGGCGGGCTGGCAATGTCAGGTAACTTCTACCGCCAGGAGTTCGAAATACCCCGGGGGACAAACCTGAATACTCCCGACATATACGTGACTGTCTTCAACAACGGCGACGAGGATTTCAACATCAGGATAATCACAGAAACCCCCACCGGCGTTGCGCTGGTGCTTTCGGAAAAAGGTTTCCAGCTCAAAGCGGGTGAGCAGAAAAAGGTTAACATAGGCGTCAATGTCAGCGAGGCAGCAATGCCCGGCGAGTACACGCTCAAGGTCACTGCCGAAGCTTATAAGGAAGGCACCGGCATAAAGCTTCTGGGTGCTGCCGGGCAAACCGCCAAGCTGACCGTTATCGGTGAAGCTGCCTCGGTTGAGATAATCGCTGTCACACCGGGCGGCGGGCCTACTGAAGCTATAGTCAAGTTGTACAAGCAAGCTGGCGGCCAGAACTTTAATGTCGGCTATTCGGAAACGGGAAGTTTAAAGATGAAGGTAGCACCGGGGAATTATCTGGCTGAAGCCTATGTTGCCGGCAAAAAGCTGGCTGATAAAACCTTCGGCATCGCTGCCAATGAGACCAAGAAAATCACCCTGGAGATAAAGACGGTTTACTTTGAGGGTTTCGGCATAGTGCCCTATTACAATACCGAAACCAACGAGCTGGCTTTTGCCGAGATAGTCTACACAGTAAACAACCTGTTTGAGGCATTTCCTGAAGCCAAGGTTATACTGAAAGTAACCAAAGACGGTGCTCCTCTAGATGAAACCACTCTAGCCACGCTAGCCCCACTGGAAAAAGGCAGAGTCGGCTTGAGCTACAACTATATGCCTGCCGGTGGCTGGCGTAAGGCAAGTTACGGTTTTAAGCTGGAGCTTCATATCGGTGGTGAACCATATGTCACAAGCAAAGAAGAAAAGCTGGAGCTGGGTGCAGGAACTGCATCTTCGGCAGGTAAGATAAACTGGTTTCTCATCGGCGGCATAGGTGGTGGGGTGGTGATAATAATACTAATCATCGTCATATTCATGATGCGGAGAAGAACTCATTACTAACCAAATATGAGAGCAGATGGAAAAATGCATACTGAAATATGTTATTTTGCTGAGCCTGCTGTTTTGCTTTATGCCAGCGAGGGTTTATGCCGATAACACCCTAAATGGCAGCTTCACCGTGGGCGCTAGTCCTATTATCGACCTGGCGGTGAGCAACCCCACCTACACCACCCTGACCTTGACCTGGACTTCACCACAGAGCACCCCCGGTTGGGGACCGGCGACCCAATACGATATACGCTACTCCCTGTCTCCTATCAATACCGAGGCTGCGTGGCAAGCAGCTACCCAGGTGGCAGTTCCACCATTACCAAAACCACCAGGCTCTCCGGAGACATTTATCGTCATGGGGTTAAATTCATGCACTACGTATTACTTTGCCATCAAGGCAGCTGATGGCAGCGGAACCTGGACACCGCTTTCCAACAGTCCTAGCGGAAAAACGTTATGCTACTCAGGTGGCGGTGGAGGTGGTAGTGGCTTACCTCCAGCACACGCCGCCTGCCCAATAACACTGTCTGCGGACATGAAGGGCAATATAACTACAGTCAGCGCAACCAGAGAAGGAGTGCTCTGCACAACCTGTGTGGCAAAGGACACTTCAGGCAAACATACACTTCAGCTCAACGAAGGCACCAAAGTAATATTCGCTGACAACACAGTGCCACTGATACTGAGATTCCAAGAGACTTCAGAAAGACCTCCAGCTCCCGAAAACACCATGATAGTCAGGCCAGTCTACGAGATCAATGCTTATCCTTCTACATCCACGACAACACCATCTCCTGTCACCATCTCGCCACCAGGCACACTAATTCTGACCTACGAGCCTGATGAACTACCCGAGAATACCTCGGAGGTATTCATCGCCAATTACGATGCCGAAGCAGGTGTCGCCACTGAGCCCGGAAAGGCACAAGGCCTGCTAAATCACCTCTCGCTTTTCGCTGTCTTAGCCACGATTACGGAGCCAGCAACAGCAAAATTCGAGGTGAGCAATCTGACCGTCAGTCCATATCAGGCTCAGCCCAACCAAGAAATTACCATTAGCCTTAACGTGACCAATACAGGCGGAAAAAGTGGAGAATTCAACCTGGAGTTGAAAGTCGACGGTAAAGTGAACTCAACCACACAGTTAACCATTGCCCCCGGGACAATCCAAACGGTACTCTTCACCGTAACTGAAGAGACTGCCGGCAAGCACCAGATAGAAGTAGCTGGTCTAAATGGCGAATTTGAAGTAACCGAGTCAGCCAAGACATCTCAAATCAACTGGTGGCTTATCGGCAGCATCACAGGTGCAATCCTGGTGCTAGCCATATGGTCAATCATAGGCTGGAGATGGTTTAGAGGCCGCAAAAAGGCTGCAGTTGCATCTGCTGATGAATCCACTGATACCTCTAATGAGTAGATGCCGGAAATTACATTATTACTTGTTGGCTATCTTTCGCCACGCTATAATTAGATACCATGCGTTATCAGCGTTTGATAGCTAAGTTTGGCACCAACCTGCTCACCGGGGGTACTGACCATCTTGAGCCTAATATTATGTCAAGTCTCGCAGAGCAGGTGGCCCAGCTTCACCAGCAAGGTCACGAGGTAATCATCGTGTCCTCAGGAGCTGTTGCCGCCGGCAGACAAAAATTGGTCACATCCAAAGAACGAAAAACTATCCATTTCAAGCAAGTCCTCGCCTCCGTAGGACAAAGTCAGCTTATGAATGTTTATGAGCATCTGTTCAGTCAGCACAATATAATCGTAGCTCAGGCGCTCCTGACCAGGTCTGACCTGATTGACCGTGCTGGCTATTTGAACGCCCGCAATACACTGCTAGCCTTGCTTGAATTGGGCGTGATTTGCATCGTGAACGAGAACGACGTCGTCGCCACAGATGAACTCGGCGAGCTTACCTTCGGCGATAATGACAACCTATCAGCTATGGTGGCTAATCTAGTAGATGCTGATCTTCTGGCACTGCTCACCGACATTGACGGTCTGTATACTGCTGACCCACAGCTTAATCCTCAAGCCAGGCTTATCACCAGGGTCGAAAAGATAGATGCCGAGATCGAGCGCCTTTGTGGCAACACCACCACCCCACGCGGCATCGGTGGCATGATAACCAAACTTGAGGCTGCCAAACTGGCGACGGCTTCAGGAGTAACTGTGGTTATCGCCAACGGACTAAAGCCCGATGTCCTGAAACAAATCGCACTCGGACAAAACATTGGCACCATATTCCCACCACGAACCAGCAAACTTGAGAGCAAGAAACGCTGGATGCTGAGCCGACTCGCCTGCAAGGGGAAATTAATAATCGACGATGGTGCGGTACTAGCCCTCAAGAAGCAGAACCGTAGCCTGCTTCCAGCTGGGGTTGTCGGTATGGAAGGTGAATTTGAGCGTGGCGACGTCGTGGATATATTCGACTCGAAAGGTAGACAAATCGGCTGCGGCATACCCAACTACAGCTCCCAGGATATAACTAGAATCAAAGGCGCCCGGTCTGAGACAATCACAAGCCTTCTCGGTTACGAATACGGCACCGAGGTGATACACCGGAATAATATGGTGCTCATATAAAGGGGACATTATGCGATCTGCTACAACTGAAGTGGAAGAAAAAGGCAAAGCGGCTAAGGCGGCTTCAAGAAAGCTTGCCTTTCTGCCTACCGAGGTCAAGAACAAAGCCCTGCTTGACATCGCTGATGCCCTTTTAGTCAAGCAAAACGAGATCCTAGCCGCCAACAGCCAGGACTATAATGAGTCCGAAGCTTCAGGTATGAGCGCAGCTATGCTTGACCGGCTGATGCTGAATCCAATTCGGCTTGAGGGCATAGCCAATGATGTGAGAACCGTAACCGCCCTGACTGACCCGGTGGGTGAGGTAATTGAAGAGCGCACCTTGCCCAATGGTCTTCGCCTCAGCAAGAAGCGCGTACCGCTTGGCGTCATCGGCGCCATCTACGAGAGCCGCCCCAATGTCACTGCGGACATCTCTGTGTTATGCCTTAAATCAGGAAATGCCGTTATTCTTCGTGGCGGCAAGGAGGCACTACGCTCCAATCTGGCCCTGGCTAAGATTGTTCAAGAAGCTGCTTACAAAACTGGTGTACCTCAGGGCACTGTGCAGATTATAGAGTCAACTGACAGGGCCCTGGTCGATTATATGCTTAAGATGAAGGGCACTATAGACCTAATAATTCCTCGCGGTGGCACCGGCTTGATTAAGTCTGTGGCTGAAAACGCTGCCATGCCTGTAGTTACCGGCGGGATTGGCGTCTGCCACACATACGTGGATAAAAGCGCTGACCTAAACAAGGCGGTAGACATCGCCTATAACGCCAAGGTCCAACGGCCAACTGTGTGCAACGCGCTGGATAGCCTCCTGGTTCATACTGAAATCGCTCCACGGTACCTGCCTTTAATTGCCCAAGAATGGGCAAAGGCTGGTGTAGAGATGCACTGCGATAATGGTGCTTTAGCCATTCTCAAGCCGATTCCTTCCATCAAGCCCATTCCGGCAAAAGCAGATGACTGGGGCAAAGAGTTTCTAGCCTTGATTGCAGCGATTAAGGTTGTTGATTCGCTGGATGAAGCGTTAGAGCACATAGAACGCTATGGCTCAGGGCATTCTGAGGCCATAGTTACCGAGGATAAATCAGCGGCGGCACGTTTTCTCAACGAGGTTGATGCTGCCTGCGTCTACGCAAATGCCAGCACCCGCTTCACTGATGGCAGCCAGTTCGGCATGGGCGCCGAAATAGGCATAAGCACACAAAAGTTCCATGCCCGTGGCCCTATGGCACTAAGGGAGTTGACCAGCTACAAGTGGCTTATTGTTGGCGATGGACATGTTCGGCCTTAATCAAGCCCTACCAAAGCCGCCTTCTGGATTTCGAATAACTGCTTAATGCCCTTTTCAGCAAGTGCGAGCAAAGAATCAATGGTTCCTTTGGAGAAAGGCGCGCCTTCAGCTGTGCCTTGAAGTTCCACGAACTCACCCTTGTCAGTCATAACCACATTAAAATCAGCAGTCGCCCGGTAGTCTTCCTCATAGCAGAGGTCAAGAAGCTCTTCCCTACCCATAATGCCAACACTGGTAGCAGCTACCGCCCCCTTCAATGGAAATGACGCCAACGTGCCTTGTTTCTTTAAGTTATACAATGCCACAAATAAAGCCACATAGCCCCCGCTTATAGCTGCGGTCCGAGTACCACCATCAGCCTGCAATACATCACAGTCCACAGTAAGTGTTCTTTCCCCCAGAGACGCAAGGTCGGTAACAGCCCTCAAACTACGGCCTATAAGACGTTGGATTTCTTGATTTCTACCGGCCGTCCTCTCAGGAGAGATACCACGTGGAGTGCGCGTGAGCGTAGAACGAGGCAACATGGCATATTCAGCAGTAACCCAACCAATGCCTTCACCTTTGAGAAAGTGAGGAACCTTCTCCTCCACACTCACAGCACAGAGCACTCTGGTACGCCCTAATTCTATCAATGCTGAACCTTCAGCAAAAGCCTGATAGCCCAGGCTGATACTCGCTGGGCGAAGCTCATTATTAGCACGACCATCTACTCGTTTCATCAAAACCCCTGCCTCACTTTCTAATCAACCCAGTATAGCATCGACTTGTCTAGCTTAACAAGGCTAAACGTAGAGAGCTTTTGTCATTGCGATAAATACACGCCCTGAAGCCATACTTAGATTGCCACGCTTCGCCTGCAACGATATTCGCTAACAGCATTCCTTGACACCCTCTAGGTGGCGGTGATAGACTCCAATGCAAATGAAACGGATTGGTATTTTATATCACCCCAAGATTGAGAGGGCTAAGGTATTTAGCCAGGAGCTGGAAAAGTTTCTTAAAGCCCGCGACATTCTCTCCTGGATATGCTCAGCATGGGAAGAGAATAAAGCGAAGACTCAGATAGCTGGTTCGGAATTAATGCTTAGCATCGGCGGCGATGGCACCATCCTGCGTACAGTTCGAGCCGTTATTCCACATGCAGTACCCATAGTAGGTATAAATCTGGGTAACCTAGGATTTATGACCGAACTCAAAGCTGATGAGGCCTTTGATAAGCTACCTCGGCTGCTAGATGGTGATGGTTGGGTTGAGGAGAGGTCAATGCTGGAAGCTGAACTGCTATCTCAGGACAAAGTTTTCAATGCGATGAACGATGTTTTTGTAGGACGTAGGAGCTCAGCTCGGCTGGTTCAAATTGAAACCAAAGTCGACGGCGAAGTTCTGGCAAATTATAGGGCCGACGGTGTTATAGTTGCTACGGCGACTGGAAGCACCGGCTACTCACTGGCAGCTGGCGGGCCCATTCTTCATCCACAGGCTAAGGAAATCATATTCAAGCCTGTTTGTCCTCATATGGCTCTGGACAGGGCTGTGGTTCTACCGGCTGAAGCCGAAACCCGGATAAAGTTGACTACAACCCATGAAGCCATGCTCAGCATTGACGGACAGGTGGAGACGCCACTGCGCAGCGGGGATGAAGTAAAGATAAAGCGTAGCCTTCATATGGCTAGGTTTTTGAGAATTCGCCCCAAGTCCTATTTTTATGGTTATCTGGAATCGAGGCTTAAAGGGAAAATATTATGAAAGTAGAGATGGTAAATAAATTCGCCGATAATGGCGAGATGCTGCCTCGAGCACTGAGCGAGATATATGAGAACCTGCGCGACTTCTTCGTCATCAGGGATAACGATAAACAGGTTATCGGCTGTGTTGCTCTTCATGTCAACTGGGCTGATTTGGCTGAGATCAAGTCTCTGGCGGTGAGCGAAGATAAACAGGCTAAGGGATTAGGCTCGATGCTTGTCGAAGCCTGCCTCGAGGAAGCCAAGGAATTGGGATTTCCTACAGTCTTTTGCCTGACCTACAAGCCGGCTTTCTTCGAAAGGCATAATTTTCACCAGGTTGACAAGATGGAATTGCCGAGAAAGGTTTGGTCGGAGTGCTATCGCTGCCCCAAGGACCTTATCCAGCCAGCAGATTTACGATGGCCGTGCGGTGAAACTAAGAGTTGACACGGTACAGAAATCTAAAGGCAAGACTACAACCAGGGAGATTGTTGAGCATAGCGATTGTGTGGCGGTGGTAGTTCTGGATTCCAAGGACAGAGTCATCTTGGTTCGTCAATATCGCAAAGCTGTAGGCAAAACTCTCTTAGAAATTCCGGCGGGCGGCATTGACCCGGGTGAACAGCCGATTACCAGCGTTAGACGTGAGCTACAGGAGGAAATAGGCTATTTACCCAATAAGATAGATAAGCTTGGTGGTTTCTATGCAGCTCCTGGCTATTGCACCGAATATCTATACCTGTATCTGGCTACACATCTGACACCCAGCCGCCGTGAGGCTGAAGATACCGGTGATATCAAGGTGGTTCGAGTACCTTTATCCCGGATACCTGAACTCATTGCTACAGGTGAAATCTGTGATGCCAAAAGTGTAGCCGGGCTGCTTAGGGTTATCTCGCTCGGTCTAAAAGGCAGCTAACAGCTGATTATACTTTAACTTGGTATTTGGCTTTCCCTTGTTCGTATAGGTCGCCACCATGAATATCGTTGATAACAGTGGCGGGAAAGTTATCTACCTCTAAACGGCAGATTGCCTCCGCCCCCAAATCTTCGTAGGCTATTACTTCTGCCTTTTTGATGCTTCTTGAAATCATGGCTCCGGCACCGCCTATGGCGGCAAAGTATACTGCCTTATATTTTTTCATGGCGTCCTTCACTGCTTGTGACCGGCTGCCTTTGCCAACCATACCCTTGAGGCCGGCAGCCATAAGACGTACGGCATAGCTGTCCATCCGTCCGCTGGTTGTAGGTCCTGCTGAACCGATGACCTGTCCTGGCATAGCCGGCGTCGGGCCCATGTAATAGATGGTTTGGCTAGTTATATCAAAGGGTAGTCTCTCGCCCTTGTCTAATGCTTCAACCATGCGCTTATGGGCAGCATCACGAGCTGTGTAAATAACGCCGGTGATTAAAACCTGGTCACCTGCTTTCAACTCCTTAATAGTTCCCTCATCAAGCGGTGACTTGATATTCAGAGTCTTCATCTTTCTCTCTCCATGGTGACAGTTTATCTGGCTTCATTTCACAGTGAACTCAGGGCAGGGAAGTTTTGGTTTAGTCTCGGCAGGAGACGGGACGGTTGAAGAGGGCTGCTGCTTTTTGCCTAGTGCCACAGCTCGGGATACCATCCTCCTTTTGAGTAACTGGATAGCCAAGGCTGGATCTACGCCTTTAGGGCAAGCTTCGGAGCAGGCACCGGCGAGATGACAATGCCAGACTCCATGGTCAATATCAACCACGGGAAATCTTTCCTTCTCACCTCCATCACGGTTGTCAGCACAGTAACGGTAGCATTGGCTCAAAGCCTGCGGACCAAGAAAAAGTCTATCGCTGGCTGAGGTTGGACATGCAGAAATGCATATACCGCACTTTACGCAGTGGGTGAACTGCAAGAAGGCATCTAAAGCATGAGGTTCCTGTGTGTATTCGACGGTAGGGCTCCCCATCTCCTCTGCGTCCTGACGGAGAATGTAGGGCTTTATTGATTTGTGGGTATTAAATAATTGAATCAAGTCAACTACCAGGTCCTTGATGATAGGCAGGTTAGGCAATGGTTTGACGGTTAAAGTATCTGAGTGGAACTCTTCTATTTGCGTATGACAGGCGAGGTGGGGATAGTTGTTAATAAGCATACCACAAGAGCCACAGATTGCCATCCGGCATGAAGTGCGAAAGGCAAGGCTGCTATCCAGATTCTCCTTTATATAGAGAAGACCATCAAGAACCGTCATATATCGGCTAGATGGCACTACAAATTCCTGAAAATGAGGAATGTCATCATGTTCAGGGTCATATCTCTGGACTTTAAATGTTATCGGGTTGTTTTCATCCATAATTCCACCTAAGCAGATAACAGAGCAATAGGTACGTAGCTGCACCAGATGAATGTGACTATGCCAAAAGCCACAATAACCCAGGTGGTGACCCGCCCAGCCCTGGCCGATGGTGTCAGCTCAAGGATAACTTTGCGCAACCCATTTAGAGCATGGTATAGAACAACAGCCAGTAAGGCTATATATAAGCCTGCCCATATACCTTGATTAGACCGCTCTATCATTGATTCCCAAGAGGTTACCTTGGTGACATCAACTCCGAGGAAGCCAAGGATTGCATCAAGGTGCATTAATACCATATGTATACCCAAAAGAACTGCTATCAATACGCCAGTAATCAGCTGCATGAACCAAAGATAGGTATTACGCATTACCAGCCTCCTACGACGAGGTCATAAAAGAAGACCAGGGCAAGTATGACGACCACTGCTATCATGGCCATCGTCCAGGAGCGTTTCTTCCGGAGCGAGTCTCTATACGGATAAATTGACGGTGCAGGTCGCACCATAAGGAAGCCCAGTTGCTGCAGGATAAGTCGCAACCCATTTAAGGCATGGTAGACAAAAGCAATGACCACCAGACATTCGCCAATTTTGAACCAGGGGTTGTTAAGAACCGCCATTGCAGCCTCCCAGACATCCTGACCCTGGACACGGAAAACTGTTGTCATTATCAAGTGGAGCAGTAGGAAAAGCAAAATTCCCAGTCCGGTTATTCTATGAAGTATATAGAGATAACGCTCCACTTTATAGTTGCCTGCCCACAACCACCCGACAGCTCCCAGATAGTTGCGCCGAGGCTGCGTCTGTCTCATAGCTAACTTCCTAGTATTTCCTTTCTACCGGCTTCCACATTGTGATAGTCGCAGGGATATAATCGAGCCGTGGCCCTTTAGGTGTGTAATAAGCCAAGGTATGCTTGAGCCAGTTGACGTCATCTCGATTGGGAAAATCCCGTCGAGAGTGACCCCCTCTTGACTCAGTGCGTGATAAAGCTCCGGCGACGATAATCTCTGCCAGGTCAAGGAGGTTATCTAATTCCAAGGCAGTGAGCAGGTCTGTATTATATATACGCCCACGGTCTTTGACCTTTACATCAGGCAGCCGCTTCTTTAATTCGCCTATCTTATCAAAAGCCATCTTTAGGCCGGTGCCATTGCGAAAGACAGCCACCTGACTATCCATAGTCCTCTGTAGCTCCCTGCGCAAAGCATAGGCGCTTTCTTTACCGTTAGGGCTGAACCTATTGAAAACCCGACCCTCCTCTTTCAGGGTTGCTTCTTCTGGCATAGGAGGAATAGTTTTCTCTTTCAAGGCATACCTGGCAGCATTATCCCCGGTGATTTTTCCCCAGACGAGGCATTCGGCGGTTGAGTTAGCACCGAGACGGTTAGCACCGTGTAGTGACACGCAAGCGGCTTCACCGGCAGCCCATATACCTTTTATCGAGGTAGCACCGTCAATATCAGTGTGGACGCCACCCATAAAATAATGAGCGGCCGGTCGAACGGGAATCGGCTCATAGATAGGGTCAATAGAGTTGGACTTTATGGCGACCTCTCGAATCATAGGCAACCGTTCGTTGATTTTAGCAGCACCGAGATGACGCAGGTCAATTTGAACGTAGTCAAGGCCATCAGTTCCGGGAAATCCTCTGCCTTCTTCGATTTCAGTTATCTCAGAGCGAGAGACGATATCTCGTGGTGCCACTTCCGCCTTTGACGGAGCGTATCTTCCCATAAATCTCTCGCCTTTATTGTTAAGCAAATAGCCGCCTTCGCCACGTGCTGCCTCTGTTATTAGGATGCCAGATGGTACCAGTCCGGTAGGATGAAACTGGACGAATTCCATGTCCTTGATAGGCAATCCCGCCCGATAAGCCATGGCTAAACCGTCGCCAGTGGCAGTAAGGGAATATGTGGTGAAACCGAACATGCGGCAAGCCCCACCCGTGGCAATGATTAGCGCTTTACCCTGGATGAAGAAGAACTGGCCGCTGGTCAAATCCCAGGCAGTTACACCACAGAATGTATTGTCTTTTATCAGCATTGAGGAGATATAACATTCATCGTACCTGGTCACATTTGGATATTTTTGCAAAGTGTCATAGAGAGTTTGCATTTCGGCAAAGCCGGTCCTGTCGGCAGCAAAGACAGCCCGGTCATAGCTATGACCGCCAAATGGTCGTTGGGCAATTCGGCCATCGAGGCGGCGCGACCATGGGATTCCCCAGTGCTCCAACAGGAGAATCTCTTTTGGTGCCTCTGCAACGAAACGCTTTACTACCTCCTGGTCGCAAAGGAAGTCACCACCTCTGATCGTATCCCAGGCATGAAGCTCAAAGCTATCTCCCTCTTCTGGCTGCATGACGGCTGCAGTGCCGCCTTCAGCACAGACCGAATGGGAACGCATCAACTGGACTTTGGAGACTATGGCAACATCAAGCCCTGAATTTTGGGTGGCTTCGATGGCAGCACGCAGACCAGCTAGCCCTGAGCCCAAGACTAAAACATCGTGTTTTTGACTCGTCATAATGTCGCCTCATTATGTCGAGCACACCAGCATTGTATGTTAACCGCAACCGGCAGGCTAGCAATATGTGCCGGGTAAGTTTCAGCGTGAACGGCCAAGGCGGTTGTCCTGCCGCCGTAACCCATCGGTCCAATGCCCAGATTGTTGACGCGCAGCAGGATTTCTTTTTCTAACTCAGCAACCTCTGGGTCCGGATTTGACTCGCCAACTTTGCGCAATAGTGCTCTTTTAGCCAATGTCATAGCCTTATCTGTTGTTCCGCCTATTCCAAGACCGATGATTACAGGTGGACATGGATTGCTGCCGGATTCGTCAACGAGGCTTACAACAAAGTCAATAATCCCCTGGCGTCCCTTTGCTGGCGGCATTACAGTCAGGCGAGAGCAGTTTTCAGAGCCACCTCCCTTAGGCATTACGCTGATTTTTAGTCTGTATCCAGTAACTATATCAGCATGTATGATAGCCGGCGTATTATCTTTGGTATTCACTCGCGCCGAGAAAGGCTGGCTCACCATGGATTTGCGCAGATATCCCTTTTCATATCCCTGGCGGACCCCTTCATTTACCGCCGTGTAAAGGTCTCCCCCGGTTATGTGAACGTCCTGACCTAATTCCAAGAATACCACTGCAGCACCGGTGTCCTGGCATAGAGGGATTTTTTCCTTGGCAGCAATTTCGGTATTTTCAATGAGTCGGGACAACACGTCCTTGGCCGCAGGAGACTCCTCTTTTTCTCTTGCTTCCTGGAGGGCAGCGAGCACATCTTCAGGTAGGTAAAGGCAAGCTTCCTGGAAAAGATGTGATACAGTTTCGATTATACTTTTACTATCGATAACCCGCATTAGCCGATTACTTCAGTTTCATTACCTTGACCAGTTCTCTTACTGCCTCGGCTGATTTCTTAAGAGCGGCGCTCTCCTCTGCATTCAGCTTCAGCTCGATTATCTGCTCGACGCCGTTTTTGCCTAGCTTCACGGGCACCCCAACCACTACACCGCTTATTCCATACTCTCCTTCAAGGTAGGCAGCACAGGGCAGGATTCTCTTCTTGTCCAAGAATATGCTTTCAATCATCTGAGCGGTAGCTGCCCCCGGAGCATAAAAGGCACTGCCTGTCTTCAGCAGGGCAACTATTTCACCACCTCCCTTAATTGTCCGCTCAATAATCTTATTCACAGCCTCCTGAGGCAAAAGCTCCGTTATAGGAATACCACCCACTGTACTCAATCTTGGGATGGGCAACATGGTATCTCCATGCCCACCCAGAACGCAGGCATAAACATCTTCGACTGAGACATTAAGTTCCTGAGCAAGAAAAGCTCTAAATCTGGAGGTATCTAAAATGCCCGATTGGCCGAAGACACGGTTTCGAGGAAATTTGCTGATGTGAAGGGCCAACTGTGTCATAGCGTCTAAGGGATTGGCGACCATGATGATGATGCATTTAGGGGAATATTTCACCACCTGCTCGGTGACCGGCTTAACAATATTCATGTTGGTCAACACCATATCATCACGGTGCATGCCTGGCTTTCTTGGTGATCCCGAGGTTATAACCACGATGTCGGAGCTGACTCTGGCATCGGAACCGGTAATTGGGCCAGCCTGGAGCATGTCCAATCCTTTACCTTGAGGCAAGCCATCAATAATGTCCACCAACACTACATCGGCATATCCTTTCTCGGCAATACGCTGGGCTAGGGTAGCTCCCACATTTCCGGCACCAATGACGCTAACCTTTTTACGCATTTCACCCACCTTGCTTTTTGATTTTTTCAATCACTGCATCAGCGACCTCTGAGGTAGTTGCTGCAGGCTGATTGCGGTCCAATTTTAAATCGTAGGTAACATTTTTGCCCTCAGCGATAACATCAGCTATGGCTTTTTCCAGCCTGTCCGAAGCTTTAGCTTCGTTTAGATGGCGTAGCATCATCATTGCGGAGAGCATCATAGCTATGGGATTGACTTTGTTCTGGCCAGCATACCTTGGGGCGCTACCGTGAGTAGGTTCAAAAAGCGCTATATTGTCGCCCACATTAGCCCCTGGTGCAACGCCAAGCCCGCCAACAAGTCCAGCGCAAAGGTCAGAGACAATGTCACCATAGAGATTAGGCAGAACAATGACATCGTATTGTTGGGGATTTCTGGCAAGGCGCATACACAGCGCATCGACGACCACATCTTCGAACACTATATCTGGATATTCCTTTGCTACTTCACGGGCAGCAGTTAGGAAAAGGCCATCGGAGAACTTCAGGATGTTAGCCTTGTGAACCGCGCTGACCTTCTTTCTATTATTAGCGCGGGCATATTCGAAGGCAAACCTGACAATGCGTCTGGAAGCTGTCTCGGAGATCGCTTTTATGCTGAAGCCGGAATCTTGTTTCACTTTGGTCTGTGTAGACTCGAGAATGAGTTTTATCAGCCTATCGCTTTCCTCGGTTCCCTTGGCAAATTCAATGCCAATGTAAAGGTCCTCTGTATTCTCTCTGACAACGACTATGTCTACATTTTCAAAGGATGAAGGCACACCTGGGTAGGTTTTACATGGTCGGAGGCAAGCATAAAGGTCTAAACTCTGGCGTAAGGCTACGTTGACGCTCCTGAAGCCGGTACCAATCGGCGTGGTAACCGGCCCTTTTAGAGCTACCTTGTTTTTCTTTATAGACTCAAGGACATAATCAGGTAAAGGAGTACCGAATTTATCCTGACCTTGTTGGCCGATTATGCCAATGTCCCACTCAAACTTAACACCGGTGGCTTCTAATACCCTTCTAGTCGCCTCCGTGATCTCAGGGCCGGTGCCATCGCCTGGGATAAGAGTAATTTTGTAAGGCATAACATATTCCGCCTCTATGCAGACTAGAGCTCAAAGTCGCCATGTTTGGCTATGTAAGGAATGAGCCCGCCCTCATTAAGTATGTCTAACATCACTTTAGGTATTTTCCCAAAAGTAAGCTGGACGTCTTTGGTCAGGTCGGTAATAGTGCCTCTGGTTAAATTTACCTCTAACTTATCTCCAGCATCGATTTTATCAGTATCGCAAATCAGGGTCGGTAGCCCCTGATTTATAGCATTTCTGAAAAAGATGCGGGCGACTGATTTTGCCAAGATAGCGCTAACACCGGCCATTTTAATAACCAGTGCAGCATGTTCTCGACTGGAGCCAAGTCCAAAGTTCTTGCCAGCAACGATGAAGTCACCTGATTTCACCTTCTCAACAAAGTTTGGGTCAGCATCTTCCATGACGTGTTTGGCTAACTCCGGCAGGTCGCTTCTCAGATGTGCGTATTTGCCCGGTATGATATGGTCGGTAGATATATTATCACCGAACCTGAAGGCTTTACCTTTAAGAATTGTGTCAGCCATCACAGTACCTTTCTCGGGTCGGTGATTTCACCGGTTAATGCTGAAGCTGCGGCTGTAGCTGGACTAGCCAGATATATCGAGGCTTCCGGATTGCCCATCCGTCCCTTGAAATTGCGATTAGCTGTTGACAGGCAGACCTCGTTATCTCCAAGCACTCCCTGGTGGAGACCGAGACAAGCCGCGCACCCCGGTGGGAGTATTACAGCCCCGGCAGCAACCAGGACCTGAATGTAGCCAATTTTCATGGCTTTGGTTAGAATTTGCTGCGATGCCGGAGCTATGATTAACCTGACACTTGGATGGCGTTTCTTCCTTCTAAGAATGGCAGCAGCCATGGCTAAATCTTCAAGTCGACCGTTGGTGCAGGTACCTATGAATACCTGATCGATCTTGGTACCGGCGAGCATGCTTACTGGAGTGACATTATCCACAGTGTGAGGCACGGCTACCATAGGCTCAAGTTCAGAGGCATTGATGATTATAGTACGCTCATAATTGGCATAGGTATCCGGGCGAAGAGCACTGTATTTATTACCTCTCCCTTGAACCGTCAGGAATCTTTGTGTGACATTGTCGCTGGGGAAAATGCCGACCTTGGCACCGGCTTCTACTGCCATGTTAGCTACAGTCAAGCGCTCCGAGATGCTCATGTTGGATACTGTTTGGCCATCGAATTCCAGCGCTTTGTAAGTGGCGCCGTCAGCTCCAAGTACGCCGATGAGGTGGATGATAAGGTCTTTGGCGCCAACCCATTTTCGAAATCTGCCGCTGATGCTAATCTTAAAGGTCTCTGGCACTCGAAACCACGTCTTGCCCAGCGCGAAAGCAACGGCAACATCACTCGACCCCATCCCGGTAGCAAATGTTCCCAAACCGCCGGCAGTTACTGTATGAGAGTCGGCACCGACGATAATATCACCAGGATTAGCAAACATTTCCGCTACTAACTGATGGCATATCCCGGTGCCACCTTCGAAAATTCGGCATTCGTTATCTTCGGCAAAGCGGCGCAGAAATTGATGGTCATTCGATAATTGACGGTTGGGGCTGGGTACAGCGTGGTCAAGAAAGATGGCAGTCCGCTGCGGGTTGGCTAGCCTGCCATGTTTAACTTCTTTAAATTGCCGTATTGTTAAAGGGCCAGTGGTGTCTTGAACAAAAACCAAATCCACCGAAGCGATGACTATATCGCCGGCTCTAGCGTCAGTTCCTGATTTTTCACTCAGGATTTTCTCGCTTAGGGTTTTCCCCATAAAAGCCTAACCAATTACGGCAAGTACAGTGCCTCCACTTACTTTATCGCCAGCCTTACAATTTATGGATTTTACTTTACCGGCAGCCGGGGCTGCTATTTCATTTTCCATCTTCATGGCTTCCAGAACAACTACGCCCGTGCCTGCTTTGACATTGTCACCTTCTTTGACCAGATAGCGGACAACAGTGCCTGGTATCGGAGCAACCACCGGCTTATCCCCGGCAGCGACGACTGCCTCGGGAGGTGCCGGAGCCCCTTTCTTCTCCACCGATGGTGCAGGCGGAACCCCCTTCTTAGTTGATGAAGGTGCTGCTGTTGGTTGTGGCGGAGCATATGTAGGAACAAATGCAGCCGGGCCACCTGCAGGCTCAACCTCAACCTGGTAATATTCATCGCCGACGAACACATTGAATGCTCTGGCACCTGGTCCCTTGACCGGCGCTTCCATCTCAACCTTTTCCGCCACCTTGCCAGCTTTAGCTTTGGCGATAAGCTTGTCCTCTCTTTCGACATCTTCCAAGGTCTTCGGCTTGGTCTCTGGCGGCGGTGTTTCCAAGCCATATTTCCATTTTAGGAATTTCATTCCGGTCTGAGGATACAGGGCATAGACAAGCACGTCACCAATATCTTTAGCGATGCCCTTGGTAGCCTGCTTGGCTTTTGCCAGTTCAGGCTCGAGCGTATCAGCCGGCCGGCTGGTGATGGGTTTTTCCCCACGCTCATAGCCTTTAAGGACTATCTTTTGTATATCCTTATCGATCGGGACCGGTGATTTACCGTACAAGCCGTAAACATAATCTTTGACTTCCTTAGATATCATTTTATATCTGCCGAAGAGTACATTCAGCACTGCCTGAACACCGACTATCTGGCTGGTTGGAGTAACCAGTGGTGGATAGCCAAGTTCTTTTCGTGTCCGCGGCAGTTCGGCATAAACTTCTTGCAGCCGGTCGAGGGCTTTGGCTTCTCTTAGCTGGGCAACCATGTTGCTGAACATACCGCCGGGGATTTGATGCCAAAGCACGCCGGTATCAATCACTGATATCTTGGTAGTATCCATAAAGTCCCTGTACTTAGGGGCAATAGACTCAAAGTATTCACCCAATTTAAGCAGGTGGTCCAGGCTAATCCCGGTATCCCTGGGCGTGCCTCTGAGGGCGACCACAATCGGCTCTATTGCGGGGTGAGAGGTGCGCAAAGCGAAAGGAGCAATACAAGTATCTATGAAATCTACCCCAGCATCGATGGCTTTTAAGAAGCTCATGTAAGCCATACCGCTGGTGAAGTGGCTGTGCAGGTTGACCGGTATCTTCAGAGCCTGCTTTAAAGCCTTAACTAACTCGTATGCATCGTCCGGTGCAATTAGTCCAGCCATATCCTTGATGCAGAGGCTATCAGCTCCCATATCTTGAATGACAAGTGCTTTCTTAACAAAATAATCGATATTGTATACCGGACCGCCCAGTCTACGTTCCGTCAACGAATAAGATAGAGCGCCCTGGATATGCTTCTTTTTATCCTTGATGGCTTTAAAGGCAGTTATGAAGTTGCGTTCGTCATTAACGGCATCGAAAACGCGGAAGACATCGATGCCACAGTCAGCAGCATGATGAACAAAGGCGGTAACTATGTCATCAGCATAATTGCGGTAGCCGAC
>SMTZ1_10001746_pt1 | contig 21945 bp, 6 predicted proteins | sample DeeMarSWOR136_30_FD_25667 | JGI IMG/M metagenome (IMG submission 25667) | reverse complement strand
GTTTATATCTGTATGCGATTGGCTCAGCATTGAACACTTTTTCAAAGAAACCGAAATCTTTATAAATACGAAAGAGAGGACAAAGATGAGGTGAAGCCAATGAAACGTGTGTTCACGCCTGCCTTCTTTTTGGAAGATGCAGAAGCAGAAATAACCAAAATACGTCCAACCCCTTCACTCCCAAGCCCCAAAAGGTGACAGCATGGGTGAAGGCACAGGTTCTCAGGGTGTGCAAAAGCATGCCCTGAGGTTTTTTGAAGAAGAAGTAGTTTTTCTATTTCACATCACTGATGGGTGTAACCTTGCTTGTAACCACTGTTTTATCAATGCTAGTTCTCCTGCTGCTTCCGAATTTTCTCTAGAAGAAGCAGCTGGTATAATAGCTGACATGAAGAAGTTGAAAACGTCTCACATAGCTATTTCTGGAGGAGAACCCACGCTCCACAAAGACTTTGTCCAGATTCTAAAAGCAGCACACAATGAAGGGTTTACCCCTGATTTTGTGACCAATGGAACAGCAATAACAGATGGTTTGGCTGAAGCTGTCAGAGATTTTGTGCGGTGCATTTTAATCAGTGTGGATGGACCTGAAGAGGTTCACGATGCATTCAGGGGAAAGAAAGGAGCTTTCCGGAGAACAATGAAGAGTATAAAAATTCTGAAAGACCATGACATTCCTTTCTCTCTCCAGTTTACAGTCACCAAGGAGAGTCTGCCCTTTTTAGAATGGATTGCTGAAACTGCATCCCAGTTAGGAGCAGATACATTAAAGCTGGAACCTTTGTTCTCGGGAGGAAGAGCAGGAAGAGCTAAAGATATTGTTCATCTGTGCTTGAATGAAAAGGAAATTGACGAGCTCGCTGAGACAGTTACCCACCTGTACGGGAAGTACCTGGCATCTACAAGTGTTTTTATGGGTATTTACAGCAAGAAAGTTTTGGTTGAGCATCCGTGCAATGCTTATGCCTGTTTTGGTGATTCATGCCACCGAGGTGCCAAGAACGATCCCAGGGAACTGATCATACTCCCTGATGGGAGTTTAGTTCCTGTAGATCCCTGTTTGCACCCTGCGTATTACATGGGGAATGTCAGAGAAAAGTCTTTGTTACAGGTAGTTCAAGATTATTTTGGCAGTTCGCAACAGCTCCAGTTTTTAGAATTGTGCAGGAGGGTGCACAGAGAGAAGGTGATCCCCTACCTGTATGAGGCCATACCCTGGTCACAGATTTTGGTGGACGAAAGCTGGAGGAATAACTGTGATTGAGAACATTGACGAAAAGTATCCAGTCACATCAGGACAGACAGTCATCAAGAAAAGGGGTGAAACCTATGCAGTAAAAGATGTAAGAACAGGAATTCATGGTGAAGCTAATGAAGATCTACAGGAGTTGCTCCTTTTGTGCGATGGCACGCGTACAGTAAAGGAGATATCAGAAGAAATTTCTAAAGGTTATGAAGAATCCCAGAAAGAAGTAGAGAAAAAAGTGAAAAAATCCATTGAATTTTTAGAAGATTTACATTTTCTCCACTTTGCAGATCAGCCCGGGTATGCTCCTTTGATTATTCGGGACACTGATTTAGAATGGCCGCTGGATGCAGCATATTTAGAAATAACCAATAAGTGTAATTTGAAGTGCACCCACTGCTACAAGACAGCAGGTGCCCCCCTACCTGAAGAACTGAGTACAAAAGAATGGTTTTCAATCATTGATGAACTCGAAGATCTAGGCATTTTAACTGTGGCTGTCACAGGAGGAGAACCTTTCATGCGGGCAGACCTCTTTGATATCCTTGAGTATTTGGCTGCGCACGCTATAAGTGTGAACCTGTTTACCAATGGTACGCTCATTACCACAGAGTGTATTGAAGCCCTGAAAGAGTTGAACCCTGAAAAAGTGGTTGTATCAATCGATGGAGCTACTAGAAAGACTCATGAGCGAATTCGGGGGAGGAATACTTTTGATAAAACTGTAGAAAGTATTGCCAACCTGGTAAAAAATGGGCTGCACGTCCGTTCAAATACGCTCATCTATACAGAGAACATAAAAGAGCTGGAACTACTCATAAAAATGTTGCTGGATGTGGGAGTTCGTGAAATGATTTTTGATCGGTTCATGGAGGCAGGAAGAGGGGTAGAAAATACAGAGTTGATTCCTCCTTTAGAAGTTGGTAAAGTAGTTTCAGATATATGCAGTACATTTGAAAAAGAAGCCCCCCAGAAGATAGAGCTGAAATACACAGAAGATATTGGGGAACAGAAGACTCCCTATTCTTTTTGCGGTATAGGAACTTCCATGATGACTGTCAAAGCAGACGGTGATGTAGTTTTGTGCCCTGTGTTGAGTGATCCCGAATTTACTGCTGGAAATATAAAAGATGCACCTTTGAGAGAACTATGGGAAAGCACTATTTTCCAGCCGTTCAGGGAGTGCAGCCTGGATGATATGGTGTGTCACACCTGTCCTCATAGTACAGAGTGCAGAGGAGGCTGTAAAGCACGAGTTTTCCAGCATTACAAAACGTTTTGCATGCCAGATCCCTGGATGTGTGCTGCCAGAGGGCAAAAATGGCCTGAAAAATGATAAAATATTTGTTAGAAAAATTTGAAGTATTTTTACAGATCAACTAACCCTTCCTGGAGACAGATATAACCCAGCACGCTCATGATGATTGACATTCCAGCAAAACTGGTTATACAGTTAACATCTAAAGGAGGTGCAATTTCCACTAGATCGAACCCTTTAATTCGTAAAAAGTGACTGGACGACCCAGTAAGGTACTCTTTTTCCTTTTTGTACAAGTAAAAGATTAAATCAAGTAAGAATCGTGAGGATATACCCCCCGGAATGGGAACACCTGTACCTGGAGCATAGGCCGGGTCTAGTACATCAATATCAAAACTGATGTAGATTCCAGGAACATTCTTGAATTTCTGGCCAATTCTCTCTCCTACAGAAGTTACAGACATTTTGTGGAGATCTTGGGCGTAGATGACCTCTATGTGATTTTCCTGGATGAACTGCAGTTCTTCTGGTATGAAATCTCTCACTCCACATATGAGTACATTCTCCAAATCTATGTGGGGGAGTTCTGAGATCCGTCTCAAAGCACAGGCATGGTTCCATTTACTCTCTTTTTTCCCTTTCAGCCCCTTGTATACATCCATGAGATCAGGATGGCTGTCCACCCATAGGACTCCTAATTTTCTAGGTTCAAAAGCTTTCAAAACGCCACTGGTAATACTGTGGTCTCCGCCCAGAACCAGAGGTACAGCGCCTGCTTTCACTATGGGGGCAACTGCTGCAGTGACTGCCTTCTGGGTGGTAAAAGCATCATCATCTACAGTAACATCTCCAAAATCTCGTATTTTTAGCCGGGTTAACTGGACGAAATTCTCTGTTACAGGCCATCGATCTGCAGATATTTCCCGGAGGACACCAGGAGCTTGAGCTGCACCTGATTCGTGGGTTACTGAACCATCGTAGGGTACTCCCACAATACCAACATGGATGTCAGTCACTGGCAGGTGAGGGGCATTCAACCCCATCCAGGCAGGTTTGTTCATAAGGTTCCTTTTCTTGGTGGGTTTAAAGGGTTTTTCTCTCCACTTTCTGTATGAGTGAGAAAGCTCTTTGACCAGACTACAGAAAAGATTTTAATAACTGAAAAATCCTAGAGGTTAAGAATCACTGGGTTAGAAAGCTCTTCCAGGTTATCCCTTCTTCAAAAGACAAAACACCAAAAATTCATTGCTAATTCCTTCGGTGAGCTACCTGTGTTCTCAACCCATTTAAGGATAAAGGATTACCTTTTGAGCAATGTCCCGGTTCTCCATGAAGAGGAAAGAGATTTTTTCCGGAGTACGCTTTCTGTATGGCAGCGAAGGGGGATAATAGACTCTTATGATCTCTCGATTGCTTTATGGAGTGAAGGTACTATTCACCCTGGCATGCCATGTCCTCCACCGCTTCCTCCACCAAGTGGATCTATCTCACCTGATAAAGAGGAGGAGAATGTCGGAAAGGTGTACAAATCTTTCATGTAAATAGTGTCATTTTTCCGAGATTTAAAGGTTAGTATTTGTGAGAGATTAGAAAGGTTTGGTTATTTTTCCCTTTTGATTTGTTTGAGCTTTGGGAGTTTTGGTCTTTGTTGTACTTAATAGTGCCCCTGAATTTTCATCAATTTACTGCTCTTTTAACTTCAATATGTTAAAACCTATCTCCGATATTGCAATTATCACGAAAAGTGTGCAAAAATTATTTACGTGCGGAAGTACTGTACAGATGCAGATGCTTATGGAAAGTTTTTGTACCGCAGGTTTAAAAGTCTCAACTCCTACTAGACGTAATGGAGTTTACAGAACTTGAAGGAAAAACCGCAAAAGAACTGTTTGAAGCATTTAACTCTTCTGAAAATGGGCTGACATCTTCCGAAGCTGAAAAGAGGAAAAAGAAGTACGGAGTAAACCAGTTAGTCTTTCACCGGAAGAAATCTCCTTATGTCATGCTGTTAGAAGAATTCAAAGGCATGTTTCCTTTATTACTTTTAATATCATCCATACTCTCTTTCTTTGCCCACATTTTAAAACCTGGTGAAGGGTACAACCTGATAGGGGCAGCCTTACTTGCTGTCGTTGTCTTAAACGCGTTCGTATCATTTGTGCAGCGCTACAAAGTGGAGCAGTTGATGCAGTCCTTTTTAGATTACATCCCCAAGGAAGTAACATTACTCAGGGACGGTTCTCGAAAAGTCTTAGATGCAAAAGAAATTGTGCCGGGAGATATCCTCCTGGTGCAGGAAGGTGACAAGATCTCAGCAGATGGTATTATCATAAAGTCAACCCAACTGCTTGCAGATGAATCTATTTTAACAGGTGAGTCAGAACCGGTGGAAAAGGCAGGGTGCGGTGAACATGAAGGGATTTCCTGTGAAGCTTTCTCTGGTTCTACAGTCACGAGGGGGAATGCCACCATTTTAGTGATAAAGACAGGGAAAGCCACCAAAATTGGTTCCATCTCTGAGCTCTCACAGACAGTTGAAAGGGATTTAACACCCATGCAGAAAGAATTAAAGCTTTTTGTAAAAAAGATAACGTATTTAGCTTTAGCGATTGGATTTGCATTCTTTGTGGTGGGTTTTTTAATCGGGAACACCTTCTGGACCAACCTCATTTTTGCTATAGGAATTATTGTGGCCAACGTTCCTGAAGGACTGCTCCCTACCGTGACTTTAGCTCTGACGCAGGCTTCTGTTAAGATGGGCAGGCGGAATGCTGTGGTAAAAACCATTTTGTCAGTAGAAACATTGGGGAGCACTACAGTTATCTGTACTGATAAGACAGGGACACTAACCCAGAATAAATTGCACGTGGACAGGGTGTATACAGACTTTACAGAGGTTTTTGCTGATGAACCGTGGGAATTTGAGAAAGTTCTGACTGCTAAAATCTTTGAAGAGGTCATGGCGTTGTGTAACGAAGTGGTTACTGCTACTTCTGAAACAGGGGAGCTAACCTTTAGAGGAGACCCAACAGAAGTAGCAATGGCAGAATTCGTTGACCAGTACAGAGGGTATGACACAGTGAGTGCTTTGTACGAACCTGTGGGAGGAAAACCGTTTACTCCAGAAGATAAGTACATGTATTCCACGTATATGAAAGAAGGTTCCTTTTACATGACAGTGAAGGGAGCTCCTGGCGTTATTGTAAGAAAGTGTACACACGTGCAGGAAGGTAATACAGTGAGAGAACTCTCTCCTTTAGAGCAGAAACTTCTTTTTGAAACTGCAGAACGCTACGCTGATGATGGGTTACGGGTTTTAGCATTAGCCTACAAGATAGATGAAACCCTTTCTGATGAAGCAGAAAATTTAGTGTTCACCGGGTTTGTTGCCATGATAGACCCACCGAGACTGGAAGTGCCTGATGCAGTAAAGGCCTGTAAGACTGCAGGGATCAAAATCATTGTCATCAGCGGTGATAAAGCAGCGACAGTGAGGAATATTGCACGGGCTCTGGGAATAGCTGAAGATCCGCGGATTATCCAGGGGGGTGAGCTGGCACAAATGAGTAAAGATCAACTAAAGACAGAGTTAAAAGTTGAAGACATAATTTTTGCTCGAACTGCACCAGAACAGAAGTTGAAGATAGTGGATGCATTAAAAGACATGGATGAAGTAGTAGCAGTCACTGGAGATGGGGTGAATGATGCACCTGCATTAAAGAGGGCTGACATTGGTGTTTCCATGGGGCTGTCAGGTACTGATGTGGCAAAAGAAGCATCAGATATTATTTTACTGGATGATAACTTTGCCACCATTGTTAAAGCGATCCAGGAAGGGAGAGCTGTTTATGATAATATTAAAAAGTTTATCACGTATATATTGACCAGTAATATCCCGGAGATTGTACCATTTATAGCGTATGTGTTATTCCCTATACCATTACCCATTACAGTTGTTCAGATATTGTCCATAGATTTGATCACAGATATTTTGCCTGCTATCGGGCTGGGTAATGAACCACCAGAGGCTGATATCATGGTCCGTCCACCCAGGAGGAGGGAGGAGCGCCTGGTCAGTTTGAAGACCTTTCTGAGGAGTTATGGTATTATTGGGCCTACTGAGGCTTTCATGTCCTTTGTAGTATTCTTTTTAATATTGTATGGTGGAGGATGGGTATGGGGGGCAGATCTGGCAGATACCAGTACGTTGTACATGCAGGCTGCAGGAGCTTTTTTAGCTGCCATTATCTTCAGTCAAATAGGAAATGTTAATGCGTGCAGGACAAATCGCCAGAGTGCTGTACGGCAGGTTATGCAGTTTAACCCATGGATTACTTTTGGGATAGCTGTAGAAGTTTTATTTATCTTTGCTATTATTTATGTTCCAGCTTTTCACTGGTTTTTCACCACATCACCTGTGGATTTGAAGGTGTGGCCTGTCATATTGATGGCTCCCTTTGTGATATTTGGTGTGGAAGAGTTGAGGAAGGTTCTGGTTCGTAAAGGTGTTACTATACTGTCTACGTGAACATACACAGATTCCAGATAAATCTGTCGATACGTATTGTGGAAAATGACCTTTACTACAAAACCTTTCTTGCTAAGGGCAGTCTTCTCACCACGTAATGGCTGGCTAAGAAACTGAGAGGAACTGCTGCAAGTATAACAAATATAACTTTCAATAAGGGATGCAGGCTGACATCAATTAGCATATATTGAATTGAGACAACTATTGTTATGTGGATGAGGTACACAGTATAGACATCTGAAGAAAGCGCCTTCCCCAGGCCTTCTTGGCTATTGAATTTCTCACGGAACAAAACTAATAACCCAAAACACATCCCGTAACACAAAAAAGCTTCCCAAAATGCAAAAACAAATGGTTTCCAGTAAAACCCTCCAATGAATGAAGAGAATTTCCCTTCTCCAACAACATACAAAAGGGGAAACAGTAAACTAGTAATAATCCCTATTCGTAACCAGGTTATACCCACAGAGGTGGGCAGTTCTAAAAACCAATTATTCCTGTAAGCAATAACTCCAATGACAAATAACCCTGCAAATTGAGGAAGGTAAGCAGGTTCCACCAGTTTTAGAGGGTCCCACCACCCTATAGGATACCAGATGCGTACCACAAAGGTTACTACAGCAAGTAACATGGTAAGAAAGAAAATAGTTTTATTCCCAGGGACTTTCAGGTTCATTTCTGTTTTAACTGATTTCTGAACCAGACGCCACACCCAGTAACTTCCTGTAAAGAGCAGTAAATTCACCACAAACCACAAATGGTGCGTTTCCCAATAGTACTCTGATACTATAAATTCCCAGTATGAAAGGTGATCACAGCTATATACGTCCAACCAGTACAGAAAATACCTGAAAGAGGGCATTACCACAAAAAGAAAGAAAATCAGAGGTACACCCAGCCGTAAAAACCGGTCTTTCAAAAATGTGATACTCCCCTTCTTATCGTATGAACCAGGTGTAAAATAACCTGCAATCATGAAAAAGAACCCCAAAAAGAAAGCAAGGCAAAACGTGAGAAACCACCCCAACACAAATTCGGATAACAATGTCGTTTCTGAAGGTATAGTATACCAGGGAACTCCTGCATAAGGAGCACCAGCATGAAATGCAATTACCAATACTATAAGGAACACTCTCACATTGTCAATGAAAAACAATCTGGTCCTTTTTACATCATGTGGATTCATTTGTCTGACCTTTTCGTCTTTTTTTTGCCTCTAGATGAGAGGTATCATCTTTTTAATCCTGGCTTCATAGCCAGAGTTGGGTTACTTAGCTTTATTCACCTAAAAACCTTTCGCTCCATTTCAACAGTATCACATTTTTGCACTCATTGCTTATTTCAGGATTTTGATTAATTGAAGTCCTAACATCGAGGTATGCACCAAAAAAAGCAACCGAAAAGTATATAAAGATGAAAAGGGAAATTTAAAGCAAGAAAAAAATTTTCAGAATACATGCAATAGTGCAGATATACTCCCAACATAAAGAGCGTGGCAATAACTGTAGCCACAAGTTCTCCCCATGGCTGTGAGTATTTGCAAAGGAGAACCCAATGCTTAACAAGCAAAGAAAACGACACGAAAAAAGAGGATCTGATGGGGGTCAACCTCATTCACCTGTAATATCCCTACCCAAAGGTGGGGGGGCCATCAGGGGAATTGATGAAAAATTCTCAGTCAATCCTGCTACTGGAACTGCTTCTTTGAGTGTCCCAATTTTCACACAGCCGGGCCGGTCTGATTTCTATCCTCAGTTGTTGCTTTCTTATGACTCTGGTGCAGGAAATAGTCCTTTTGGCCTTGGATGGGACATAGCTGTTCCATCAATTGCCAGAAAAACAGATAAAGGGTTGCCCAAATATGAGGATGCAGAAGACTCTGACACTTTCATTTTATCAGGTGCTGAAGACTTGGTTTCATCTTTGGTTCAGCAGGGAAGTAACTGGGATGAAGATGTTTGTGAAAAAACATTAAACGGTGAACTATACAGTGTTCAGCAATATCGCCCCAGGATTGAAGGACTTTTCGCCCGCATCGAGAAATGGGAGCACATAAAAACAGGTGCAGTCCATTGGAAGTCAGTCACCAAGGACAATGTCACAAGTATCTACGGCAAAACCTCCAACAGCAAAATATCTGACCCCGAACACTCCCGCGTTTTCAAATGGTTATTAGAAGAAAGTTATGATGACAAAGGAAATGTTATCCTCTACGAATACAAGAAAGAGAACCACGATAACATAAAGTGTTCTTTGCATGAAAAAAACAGGTTAGCACACAATAAGAGTTGTGCCAACAAATATCTAAAACGTATCTATTATGGGAATACAGTACCTTATGAAAGGAATAACTGGCTCTTTGAAGTGGTCTTTGATTACGGGGAGCACGATCTTGTAATCCCTGAAGTTGATGAGGTCCAGTCCTGGCCTTTACGTCCAGATGCCTTTTCCAGTTACCGTGCTGGCTTTGAGATCAGAACGTACCGGTTATGTCGGCGTGTATTGATGTTTCATCATTTCACAGAATTGGGTGATGCACCGTGTTTAGTTCGTTCTACTGATTTCGGCTATGAAGAAAATCCTGTTACCACCTACCTGGTTAGTATCACGCAATCTGGTTATATCAGAACTGATGAAGGAACCTATCAGAAGAAATCGTTGCCACCTCTGGAATTTGAGTATACGAAACCTGAAATTGAAGATACTGTTTGTTTCCTTGATGCAGAAAGCCTTGAAAATCTTCCCATGGGGCTTGATGGTAGCCAGTACCAGTGGGTGGACCTGGATGGGGAAGGTATTTCAGGTATTTTAACAGAACAGGGAAATCAGTGGTTTTACAAGCGCAATGTAGGTGGGGGGCAGTTTGCACCTGCTCAGCACGTTGCTTCAAAACCATCTTTGGCTTATCTACAGAGTGGTCAGCAGCAGATCATGGATTTGGCAGGTGATGGGCAGAAAGATTTAGTCTTACTCACGAAATCGTTACAAGGGATTTATGAACGCAATAACAAGAAGTATTGGGAGCCTTTTACTCCTTTTAAAAATTCCCCAAAGATCTCCTGGAATGATTCCAATCTCAGACTTGTTGATTTGAATGGCAATGGTCTCAGTGATATTCTCATAACTGAAGATGAGGCCATTGTGTGGTATCCTTCTCTGGGAGAGAGGGGGTTCGGATCGTGTGAGATGGTGAGGAAATCCACAGATGAAGAGGAGGGGCCTGCATTAGTATTTGCTGACGGTACACAGTCCATTTACCTGGCAGATATGACAGGTGACGGCTTAATTGACATTGTAAGGATTCGCAACGGCGACATGTGCTATTGGCCCAGCCTGGGTTATGGCAGATTTGGAGCAAAAGTAGCTATGGATGATTCTCCCTATTTTGATCATCCAGGACTATTTGATCAGAATCGTATACGTCTAGCAGATACTGATGGATCAGGGACAACTGATATCGTCTATTTGGGGAAGGATTGTGTTTCCATCTGGGTTAATCAGGCAGGGAATAGCTGGAGTGAATCACATCAATTGTACACATTTCCAGCAACTGATAACTACTCATTTGTGACTGTTGTGGATCTATTGGGAAATGGGACTGCCTGTATTGTCTGGTCTTCACCTATGCAGCAGGATGTAGATCAGCCCATGTGCTATATTGACTTGATGGGCGGGAAAAAACCTCACTTGCTCAGTTTAATCAGTAATAACATGGGGAGAGAAACCCACCTTGAGTATGCTTCTTCTACCAAATTTTATCTGGAAGATATTGCTCACGGCACTCCCTGGGCCACAAAACTGTTTTTTCCAGTTCATGTAGTGGAACGGATTGAAACACAGGATCATATAACCAAGACCAAATTGGTCACTCTCTATACGTACCACCATGGGTACTACGATGGTGAAGAGCGGGAATTTAGAGGGTTCGGACTGGCTGAACAGTGGGATACAGAATCGTTTTCCCATTTTAATACAGTAGGATTATTCTCAGAATTACCTGCACTTGTGGAAGAAGACCTCTTTGTGCCGCCTGTTCACACCAAAACGTGGTTTCACACAGGAGCCTACTATGACAGCACGAATATTTCTCAACACTACATCAAAGAGTATTACAATGAAGATCTAAAGGCTGCACTTCTGCCTGACACAGCTCTTCCCCAGGGATTGAGTGTGCAGGAAGAACAAGAAGCGTGTAGAGCCTTAAAGGGGAGGATTTTGCGGCAGGAAGTCTATGCACTGGATGATTCATCGGAAAGTCAGCATCCGTATACTGTCTCTGAGCGGACCTATCACATTGAGCGAGTACAACCTGTTCAGGATGGCGAGCATGCTGTTTTCTATGCTCATGAAAGTGAAGTCTTAGACTACTACTACGAACGGAATGGAGATGACCCGCGGATTAGTCACAAAATGGTGCTAGAGGTAGATGGATTCGGCAATGTCACTGAATCAATTACGATTGGCTATCCACGGCGCTCACCTGTCTCTGATAAGCAGAAGATTATATATGATGAGCAGGCTGAACCACTAATTGTCTATACAAAATCTGTTTTTAGAAATAGAGATGATTCTGAAGATTTCTATCGTGTTGGGGTTCCCATCGAAACCTACAAGTATGAAATTACCGGGATTCCACCTACGTGGGAGATACCATTTATTCTGTCTGAGATAAGAACTGAAGTCCAAGATGAAATCCAAAAGCGGCTCATTGGATGTACGCAATATCTTTACTACAAGAATGATCTGACTGGTCATTTAGAACTAGGAAAGGTTGGATCGCGGGCCTTATTGTACGAGAGCTACCAGATGGTTCTTACACAGGGATTGATCCAACAAGTCTATTGTAGTCGTGTCGATAACACGTTGCTGAAAACAGAAAGCAAATATCTATTCCGGGAAGGCGTTTGGTGGGTTTCTTCTGGTCGGCAGATATTTGATCCTGATCACTTTTATCTTCCCATAAAGTTCATTGATCCATTTGACAATGAGTATTGCACCACATATGATCCGTACTACCTGCTGGTAATGGAGACTGAAGATCCTATTGGCAACATTGTGATAGCTGAAAATAACTATCGAACTATGCTTCCAGAACTGGTCACTGACCATAATGGCAATCTATCTGCTGTGAAATTTGATGAACTAGGGATGGTGGTGGCTACAGCAGTTATGGGTAAGAAAGGGAAAAATGAAGGGGATACATTAGATCATCCCACAGCAATACTGGAATATAACCTGTCTAACTACAAAGAAAATGGTCTCCCAACCTATGTTCATGCCAAGGCACGCGAGCAGCACGGACAAGCAAACCCTCGCTGGCAGGAGTCATACACCTATTCTGACGGGTTTGGCCGCCAAGTCATGAAAAAGATTCAGGCAGAACCTGGGTTAGCACCAGCACGTGATGAAAATGGTAATCTCCTTCGTGATGAAGACGATAATCTGATTTTGATTGATACATCACCAGACGTGCGCTGGGTTGGGACAGGTCGCACCGTTTATGATAACAAAGGTAATCCTGTCAAAAAGTATGAGCCGTTTTTCAGCAGCACGTACGAGTATGAGGATGAAAAGGATCTGGTAGAATATGGTGTCACGCCTATTTTCCACTATGATCCTTTAGGGCGTTTGATCCGAACAGACTATCCCAATGGGACTTTTTCCAAAGCGGAGTTCGATGCGTGGAGGCAGGTAGTATGGGATGAAAATGATACAGTCACTGAAAGCTCTTGGTATGATGAGCGGATGAACCTCGATCCATCGGACCCCGAATACCGAGCTGCCCAACTGGCTGCAGAGCCACAACTGATTGGAGAGCGTGTTGGAACCCCTACGGTCGCTCATCTAGATGTTCTGGGTCGCACTTTCTTAACTATTGATGACAACGGACTTGATGACATGGGACTAGAGCTAAAGTACCCGACTCATGTAACCTTGGATATCAATGGTAATCAATTAGTAGTTACAGATGCCCGGGGAAGCCAGGCCATGGAAAGTATGTTTGACATGCTAAATCAGAAAATTTATTTGAAGAGTGTGGATGCTGGAGAGCGATGGACATTAAACAACGTTGCTGGAAACCCCATCAGGACATGGGACAGCCGCGGTCATCAAATCCGTTATATCTATGATGAAATTCAGCGAAAAACGCATCTATTTGTAAAAAAGAAAACGAATCCAGAATTCTTGGCTGAACGAACTGTTTATGGCGAGGTGCATCCTGATACAGTAGACCTAAACCTGCGAGGAAGACTGTATCAACAATATGATCAAGCAGGAGTTGTCACTAACGAAGAATATGATTTCAAAGGGAATTTACTTCGTAAAAGCCGCCGATTGGCCAAAACATACAAAGAACCTGTGGATTGGTCGCCACTTGCTAATCTGACCGATGTACAGGACATTGCTAATGCTTCAGCCCCGTTGCTGGAGACAGGAATCTTTGCGAGTGCTACGGAGTATGACGCGCTCAATAGACCTGTCCGTCTGACTACCCCTGATAACAGCAAAATTCGTCCCACATATAATGAGTCCAATCTGCTTGAAAAGGTGGACGTACAATTACGAGGAGTTGGTGAATGGATACCCTTTGTAAAGGATATAGACTACAATGCCAAGGGTCAACGAGAACTGATCACATATGGAAATGGAGTCCGTACCGAGTATGAATATGATCCTTTTACCTTCCGCTTGACTAATTTGGAAACAGTTCGTCCAGGTAATGCTCTTCAGGATCTCTCTTATACGTATGACCCTGTGGGGAATATTACAGAAATCCGTGATGGTGCACAGCAGACAATCTTCTTTGATAATGCCATGGTTTCACCTGATGCACAATACGAGTATGATGCACTGTATCGGTTGATACGGGCTGATGGTCGTGAACATGCAGGACTAAATAGTGGTATGCAGCGTGATCATACTGACTTCCCTCGGATGACTCTGCACCATCCCAATAATGGTCAGGCTATGCGCTGCTACACTGAGAAATATAAGTATGATGAAGTTGGAAATATCTTGTGCATGGTACACCAGGCTATCAATGGAAACTGGACGCGTCAGTACGAGTATGCGTCTAATAACAATCGTTTGCTAAGCACCAGTCTGCCTGGCGATCCTGATGATGGACCCTTTTCTGCGACATATGACTATGATGCTCACGGCAATATGATTCGAATGCCACATTTGGCTGAAATTCAATGGGATTTCAGAGACCAGATACACCAAGTGGATCTGGGTGGTGGGGGTACCGCCTATTATGTGTATAATGCAGGAGGACAGCGCGTGCGTAAGGTGGTGGAGCGGTTGGGTGCTTTGAAAGAGGAGCGCATATACTTGGGCAGCTACGAGATCTTCCGCCGTCACAATGGGAGCCGTCTGAAATTGGAGCGAGAAACTCTGCATATTATGGACGATCAGCGTCGTATTACTCTGGTGGAAACTAAAATTTATGATGAGGGAATGAAGGTTCCTTCGCCTACTCCTTTAATTCGTTATCAGTTGAACAATCATTTGGGTTCTTCATGTTTGGAACTTGATGAGACTGGGAAGGTGATTTCGTACGAAGAGTACTACCCATATGGTACTACTTCGTATCATGCTGTACGGGGTGACGTGGAAGTGAGCCTTAAGCGATACAGATACATAGGGAAGGAACGGGACGATGAAACAGGGTTGTATTACTATGGAGCACGGTACTATGTGTCGTGGCTTGGTAGGTGGGCGAGCTGTGATCCAGTGGGAATGGTAGATGGAGTCAATTTGTATTGGTTTGCACGAAATAATCCAGTTCGGTTTATTGATCCCCTTGGTACCATCAGCATCGATGGGGAGGATGATAACCCTTTCAAGCCCAAGCCCCCCGAAATGATATCAGAATCACCTCCCGACACGATACCTATAAGAACAAGAGAGATTGCTCCAACCGAGACGCCTTCCTCCGAAACTCGGGTCAAGTCTAACCTGGATGTCGAAGAGCAACAGGAAGATGAAACTTCGAGGTCTGTGAAAACTGAAGAGAAAACGGCAAGAAACCAAAAAAAAATTTCGGACTATCTCCCAAAAGGAAATTTATCAAATGCAGAAACAAGTTTGACGACTGTAAAAGAAGTGGCAAGAAGACAAGAGAAAATGATTCATTATCTAAGAGGTTCAATTAAGAAGATGTATCGTAGGCTTCGAAGCCGCATGCCTAAGGTTGAGAGATTCGCCCAAAATGTACCTAGAATAAGGAAATATGCAATGAAAACTCTTGATAAGATCGATCGAGTACTCAGAATAGGTGCTGCTGGTCAAATTGCATACGAGCAACTTAAGGAAAGTACAGCACAAACCCAGGTCGGCAAGTGGTTTGATGTAATGTTGGCTACGTCTCTCTACTGCTACATAAGCTACAGATTCACCAAGGAGTTATCTTACATGAAAACTAAGCCTTTAATATTGACGGGGGGTTTTATTGTAGCAACTGGTGAGATGGTGCAGACTTCAAGTCGGGCCTTTGTCACACTAGTGGAAGGAATTTTCACAGGAAATACTCGTGGGGTTGGACTTTTCCACGAGCGATCAATAAAGGGAGAATACGGAGAAATTTTCAAAGCTGCTAGTGAAGCTGGTGAATATTGGGAAAAAGGAATAATAAGAGGTCTTAAAGAATTTCTCAAAGAATATGGAAGAGTTACGAAAGAGAACATCTACCAAGGCCCCTTTCCAGAACCTCCCTGGTATCCAGGGTTTGGTGGCTTTGGTATGTGCAATTGAGCAAAGGAGGTAATAAGAGTGCTAGCAAATCTAGAAATCGAAAAGCTGAACATCCACATTGGATGGGCAATTCAAATACTGTTACGTGGCATAGGTGGAAGAATGCAATAACAAAGGAGGCAAAATCATGAACCAAAATAATAGAAACCTATCCATAAGGATGAAAGGCAAGGACGTTGAAGATCTCCAGGAGTCACTGCGTCTCCTAGAGTTCACCATTGAAGACAAAAAAGGATATTTCGGAAAGACAACCCACCAAGCTGTACTCGAATTTCAAAAGACGTACAAACTCGAACCTACCGGCATAGTAGACGATCACACTGCTGCAAAGATCAGTGAAGCAGTAAAAGCCTTGCCCTCAAGACCAGATAAAGATATCAGGAAACGTCACCTTGTTCAGGGGATCCTTCTCCAGTCAGATGGTAGCCCTGTAAGAAACACAATTGTTAAAGCCTTTGATAAAGAGTTACGCCAAGAGAAACTGCTCGGAGAAGACAAGACAGACAAAAAAGGAAAGTATAGCATCTACTATACTATCTTTCAGTTGAGCAATTCTGAGAAACGCTTTGCTGACCTAATTGTGCGCGCCTACAATCGAAAGGGAAAGGAAATAGCTGCCTCACCCTTGATTCCTCATGCATCACGCAGGCAGACTGTTAACCTTATAGTAGGTAACGGGCCTTACATTGGTCCCTCTGAATACACCCAAATAGGCACCACATTGATGCCGCTCCTTCGTGATGTAAAACCTTTTCAGTTAACTGAAGAAGATATTGCCTACCTCGCCAGTAAAACTGGCCTCGACTCCATTTTGATCTCCCATTTCGCCCAGAGTGCACGATTTGCCCAGGAGAGCGACATACCAGCCGAAGTTTTCTACGGGTTATTCCGCCAGAACTTGCCCACCAGGCTTCCTCCCCTGCTGATCCAGGACCCTGAAGTGTTCCGACATGCGCTGGAAAGTGCTATACGCAACAACATTATCAGCTCCAGATTCGAAAAACAAATTGACACCATACTGAAAAAACTGCAGGCACAGCTCATTGAACACGCTCTCAAAGAACCAAAAAAAAGAGGCGAAAGCTCCTTCTCCAATCTGTTAGGCATGGCCACTCTATCAGAAGACAAGCAGAAAATCTTTCTGCAGGAATATCTCACGTTTGAAGGTCCCAGTGATGACTTCTGGGACATAATGCGTGACCATTCAGAGTTCGGCAGCGAGTGTGTTGAGGCGCTCCAGACCACTATGCAGCTGGCAGCCTTGACCCGAAATCACCTGCCCCTCATTGAGGTTCTACAAGAAAAGCAGCACACAGGTGAAATCAGCTCTTTACGCGATCTAGCACGTTATAACCAGGAGGATTGGATTACATTGATCGAATCTACAGGGTTGCCAGAATCAGTGCCTGGAGCAAACAGAGAGGAAAAAATCAAAAACTACGTCAAGACCATGATGCAGACAATAGAAGATGCTTTTCCCACTGCTGTTATCGAAAACCGCATTAAAAAAGATGATTTTCCCCATGCAGGAAGTGTCAAAGATTTCCTCAAGGAGAATCCGGGTTTCGAGTTTCGCACCATGCGAATCGACAGTTACCTGGATCAATATGAAAATGCAAGATTCACTGACAATGAAGATGTTCTCAAAGATTCCCTCAGAAAAATGCAGCGGTTATTCAACATTACACCACGCTACAACAAGTATGACGCCATCCGCACCTTAATGGGCGATGAATTGACATCAGCCCATGCTATTCGCCGGATAGGTAAGTCTGCGTTTATAAAAAAGTATGCCCAGCAATTTGGCAGTCAGCAGACTCAACAAATCTATGCCAGTGCCAGCCAGACTTCTGCAGAGGCAGTAATGCTCTTTGCTGAGTATGGGGCTGCCATGAGCAATCTTGACATCCATGTGCTGCCAACGACAGCATCAAGAATTCCTGAATGGGAGCACTTGTTCGGTTCACTGGACCTGTGTGAATGTGAGCACTGCCGCTCAGTTTATAGCCCTGCAGCTTACCTGGTCGATATTATGCATTTTTTAAGCAATTGTGGAAAAGAGAGAACAGCGCTCGATGAACTTTTTACACGAAAAACTGACAATGGTGAGGTTAATCGAAGAAGTGACATTGAGCAGATTGAATTAACCTGTAGGAATACTAATACTTTGGTGCCTTACGTGGATATAGTTAATGAGATCCTCGAAAATGTGATTGCTCCCACAGATGATGTATACCAGACAGAGGGAACAGAAGAAGAACTGTGTGTCTATCCTGAACATCTGAATACAGAAGCCTACAAAATCCTGGCTGGAGCTCACGATGACCCGAAGAAAAAGGCTGTCTACCCCTGGTTATTGCCCTTTGATCTGCCAGCAGAAGAAGCCCGCGTGTATTTAGATCACTTGGGAGTGTCGCGACACGAACTGATGAAGCGATTCAGCAGAGAAGAGAAAGAGGGAGCATCTACAGAAGGGGAAGCACCTACAGAAGAGGACATTGCCAGCGAACATCTGGGGCTAACGCCGAAAGATCGTAAAATCATTACTGGTGCTGCAGATGAAGAAATAGGATTATACGAGTTCTGGGGCATGGATCAAGAAGACAATCTAGTTTCAGAACTTGGAAAAGTGTCTATCTTCCTGGAAAAATCAGGACTATCATATGGGGAACTACAACAACTCCTAGGTACCCGTTTCATCAATCCCGATGGAAAGATGAAGGTCAAGTTCACTGAACCTACTTGTAACCCAGATGAAGCAGCTATCGACGGACTTAGAGATGATGTAGATGCATTGGGACGTATCCATCGCTTTGTGCGGCTGCAACGGAAGCTGAATTGGAGCATTTGCGAACTGGATGCCGCCCTCCATGTCCTTTCACCTAATGACTTGGAATCCGATTTCTTAGTCAGTTTGTCTCATGTGAAGCACCTACTTGATAAGCTCAAGGTGCCTCTCATGCCCATGTTGAGCTGGTGGGCCAATATCAACACCTATAGCTGCGATGATAAACCATCCCTCTACGAAAGACTATTCCTCAACAAGACTATCACAGACATTGCAAAAAGTGTCTTTGAGTTGAATGAGGAGAAAAATGAGTTAGCTTGCCCTACTAACTACACAATTGACGACTATAAGCTGGCTATCCTGGCTGTCCTGAATATTAGCGAAAATGACTTGATCCTCTTGGTCGAAAATGAGTTACCTCCTATTGAACCACCTGATCATAAGTTGAACCTTGCTAATCTGTCCGCCCTCTACCGGGCAGTCTCTCTAGCCAAGGCGCTCAAGCTCTCTATTAGCGATTTTCTCTCACTGCGCACCTTGAGTGGCATCAATCCATTCGATCCACATGAGACTGCAGAAACCCAAGACACTGCAGAAATCTCCAATGTCATTGCAGAAACAATCCGCTTCGTGGAAGCAGCAGAACAGGTGCAGGCTTCTGGATTTAGCGTTGAAGAGCTGGACTATCTATTGCGTCACCATTATCGGCCTAACAGTGCAGTTGCTCCCAGTGAAGAGCAGATTGCCCTCTTCTTGGGTGAGTTGCGCAGTGGTTTGCAGAAAATTGAGCAGGAATACAGCTCCATTTCTGATCCAAATGGTGAAAAGACCGCCCAGGCACTGGCTATTCTGCTATCAGAAACAGATGCCAAGGAAGCATTTGCCATAGTGGATGGTACCTGCAAAAAAGGTGTCGGAGAGCAGAAGCACTTCATTAGGTATCATTTTGCTGGTATCCTCAACCATGAGGATGTCATAGAAAAGCTAGCTGAACCAAAAACAATGATCCCTGTAAATGAGAAGGAAAGGCGTTTTAATTATCTGGCGAGGTTGCTCTTGACCTATTTGCAGCGGGAAACCTATGTTAAAGAGAAGATAGCTGATGCGCTTGACTTTACCTTGGAGGCCAGTGAACTGCTGCTCAGCAAATTACTCCCTTCACGTGTACTTTATCCGTTTTCTGTAAAACCTCAGAATGCTATTGTCAACTTCCTGACACAGGAATTCATCGAAAGTGAAAAAGATCTGCTGATTCATAAGGAAGAATTTCACTTACAATTCTGCCAGTTCCGATTGCTGGACAAGATTGCCACCATCATCACCCGATTTAGGATTCCTGCCCAAGAACTGACATGGCTCTACCAGCAGGGCCCGCATTTGGGTTGGCTCAGTTTAATTTCATTGCCGTTGGACCCTAGTTCTTGTAGAAACTTGTTCATGGATGTCTCCTGCGAGAAACTGTTCAAAGCATGGTGTGAGATGGCAAAAATGGCCACTCTGCGCGATATGCTGCCACCGGGCAAGCCCTCTCTGTTTGCACTGTTGAGAATGGTACACAACGAAACAGAAGAAAAATTTCGCACAGCTCTCTGTGAACGCACTGGATGGAATCTAGTAGATTTGGAATTTCTCATGGATTCTGAGAAATTTGACCTCACTTACCCTGATGATTATCAGAATGAGAAAGCATTAAAGCAGTTGATACGATTCAAGCGTTGTTTTGATATAATCAACCTTTTGGGAGTATCAGCAGAACAAATATGGAGCTGGAACAAGCAGGTATGGGACTGGAGTAAGCCTGATATCGATTTTGAGCAAGGAATTGAGCAAGCGAAGAGTATCCGAGAGACAGTCAAAGCCAAATACGAGGAAAAACAATGGCTTGCAGTGGCAAAGCCGCTACGGGATGAATTGCGTGAGCAGCAGCGAGAAGCACTGGTAGCTTACGTAGTGCACAATATAAAAGAGCTGGAAATTGAGGATGCAGATGATCTGTTCAGCTACTTCCTCATTGATGTTGAAATGAGTTCGTGTATGTTGACATCACGTATCAAACAGGCCATCAGTTCAGTACAATTATTTGTCCAGCGCTGCTTGATGAATCTGGAACCAGAGGTGACACTCTCGCCAGAGGAAGCTGAACAATGGAAGTGGATGAAGAACTATCGTGTCTGGGAGGCGAACCGCAAAGTCTTCTTGTATCCAGAGAACTGGGTTGAGCCAGAATTGCGTGATGACAAATCACCGTTTTTCATTGATATGGAGAATGAACTTTTGCAGAACGAGGTGACCATGGATACAGCAGAGGAAGCTTTCAGGCATTATCTAAAAAAGGTAGATGAAATCAAGCGACTGGAAATCTGTGGCATGTATTATCAAATAGAAGATGATATCCTGCACGTTTTTGGACGGACACGAGGCATACCCCACAACTACTACTACCGTCGATGGATTAACAAAGGTTACTGGATTCATCGATATGTCTATGGAGCGCGCTGGACACCGTGGGAACGGGTCGATGTGGATATCGAAGGGAATCATCTCATTCCTGTTGTCTACAATGGACGACTTCTTCTCTCCTGGCCAATCTTCAAAGAAAAAGTAGACGAAAAAACAGTTGTACTGGAAGAAAATCAAGAGGAGGAAGACAAAAGGCCAAAAAAGTATTATGAAATTCAGATAGCCTGGAGCGAGTACAAAAATGGAAAATGGCTGGCAAAGCGGATTTCAAACGAATGTGTAACAACTCCGCCATATCCAGAATTACTGCTGAAAGATCGTTTTCGTTTCTACACCTTCTTCACAGAGGATAAAGACCTTGTTATTGCTCCCGAAATTTGGTACCATAAAACTAGACGAACCTGGCACCTTAAGCAATTCAAGTTCACTGGGTGTGACAAACAGATAGAAATTGGATGCTACGGATTCAAACGATTAGATCCCCTTCCCGGTACATTTAGTCAATTCATGAAGTTCGTGGAAAAGAGTGGTTCACATGCTCTCGAGCTATTCTTGTGGGGAGAGACAGATACTTATGTGGTGAGGGAAGCCTGTGGGAGATTTGTTGATACACCAATTGGTTTTAGAACCATTACGAGAACGCCATATACTGGTGCACATGCTCAGGAACTTCTACATCTTGAATACCTAAAGTCAAGAACAACAGTGACAGCCCTGCAAAAAACACCTGGTACTTTTAGCGTCGTTCTGCCACATCAATTTCGTCCTTTTTTCTCCCAAGCACCTTTCTTCTACGAGGATTTCAAGCGGACTTTCTTCGTCATTCCTCAGGAAGGCCGGTTTATCCCTGCACCACCGTACTGCTTCAAACCATTCTATCATCCATATGTGTGCCTGCTCATCAAGCA
>SMTZ1_10006338_pt1 | contig 21946 bp, 22 predicted proteins | sample DeeMarSWOR136_30_FD_25667 | JGI IMG/M metagenome (IMG submission 25667) | reverse complement strand
ATTCGCGATCAAGTAGTTCAATCGCTTTCTCAGGACACGTTTCAGCGCATAATCCACAGCCATAGCACTTCCACATGTCTATTATTGCCCGTTCGGTTGAATTTTGGAATTGAATTGCCCCGAATTGGCATCGTGATAGACACTCCTGGCACCCGGAACATTTATCGACATCGACTTTTGCCACCCAATGACTTCGAATGATGTATTTGAAGCCCATATCTACGCGTGGACGTAAGGCAATGCAAAAGGGAAGTTCACAATTGCATACTGCCATTGCCATTGGTAATGGTGTGCCAGCGAGGGTGTGTACTCGTCCGTCTTTGTTGAATTGGCGTGTCAGGGCTATTGCTTCATCGACGCTTATGCGTTCCACTTTTTCATTTTTGGAAGGGAACATTTCAGCGGTTTCACCATGTAGCCCGAGGGGAATGCAGCAGCGATCACTGGCATTATTAATCATCTTGCGGCAGAGGCATTCAACGAGGTAGGGTTCACCAGAGAGTTTGATTACGCCTTCAAGTTCTTGTCGGGTCAGGACTTGAGCTCCATGTCCCTGGGGAAACGTGAAGGTAACATCTTTCGTGAGAGGATGGATTTGGAAAATCATGTCTGTTAGTAATTTTCGAATATTTTCCGCAAGAGCCGGATCAGCCATGGCGTCCCCGGCTTGTGCAGCGAGTTGGGCATATTGTTGGTGGACGTAATGCCAATGGTCCTTTTCCCAGGGCTCAAACCCCATTTCTTTCGCATATTTTACTTCGACATGGCGTTTGACTTCAAACCATTTCTTGCCACCGCCATGCATGGTGCAGATTTTACACATGACCGTCACCAGTATCCAAAATCTTCCTAACTGTGAATTCTATGCTTTTCATTGTTACTCACATTGGAAACCACTCCATGAAGAGTGTAAAAATTGGAAAAAAGAGTAATTTCATTGTTCTTTGGAATGTTGGTGTTGATGTGTCCCATCCTGGCTAGTTCATTGTTAGCTTCCAGTCTGCAGCCTCTTTTGATTCAATCTATGATCTTCAGCTAGATGGTCGAAAACACCTGGCACTTCTTCAATGAATCCGAGTTGGTCACTAGCCATTTCATAGAAGTCCAGAATTTTTGCTTCCATATTCGTTGCTAATTCGATAAGTTGAGTATCAGGACAAGAAGGTGGGCATTCGGTTATAGGTCTATAGCGACTGCTTTCAATGTTTGAAACGGCTTCTTTGATAACGGGAGAAGGGATCAGTCGTCGGAGTTGGATTAGTGTTTGAATTCGACTTTGCCCTTGAAGTAAGAGGGCTTCAAAGAGACTTTTCAATTCTTGACTTTGTGTGATAGTAGTAGCCGTTTCGTAGAATGCTGCCGCCATCCCTTCAAGGTCATCACCTTTTTCAAATCAACAGGAACCTAACTATCTGAGAGGTTCGTGAAGGGATGAAGTGTTCTTATGGCTTTTTAATGAATTCAATAGCATTCGCTCTGCACACAACGGCGCAGAGTCCACAGCCGTCACATTTCTCTGGATCGACAACTAGTTGCTTTCCTTTCATTCGAATCGCTTGATAACCGGCGTCAGCGCAGGCAACTAAACACTCTTTGCCCAAATTACATTTTTTGTGTATGATTCGTGCAACGACTGGAGATAGCTTTGGTAATGCTGTCCAGGAGGTGATGTTAGGTAGGGCATTGCCTACTATTTTGCTGAGGGTTCCATACTTCTTTCGAGCAATGAATTGGATTAATCCCTTTTTGAGGTTTTGAATGATTTTGAATCCGTACCACATCACCGCGGTACAAATTTGTAGAGTACTAGCACCCACCATCAGGTATTCAACTGCGTTTTCCCAGCGTTCAATGCCTCCCATTCCAGAAATGGGAATATTTGGAAGGGCTTTGGCTATTTGTGATACAAACCGTAAACCAATGGGGCGAACAGCAGGCCCACAGAAGCCTCCATAGGTGCTTTGGGGATTTGAAAGTTCTGCATCGTAGGCAAAGGGTAAAGGAGTAGCCGTTTCAATGTCAATTCCAATGAGCGATTCAACCGTGTTTATCGCTGACAAAGCATTTGCTCCACCTTGAACGGCCGCCTTGGCGATAGGCACAATGTCAGTAACATTTGGTGTTAATTTCACAAAGATTGGAAGGTCTGTGCCTTTTTTGGCTGCCTTCGTGACTTTCTGAACTAGGTCAGGATTTTGTCCTATGAAAGCACCCATATGTTTTTCTGGTGAACCATGAGGGCAGGAGACATTCAGTTCCAATGCATTCACACCTGTTCGTGAAAGGGTTTCTGCCATTGTGGTCCAACCTTCAGGTTCGGGACCCGACATGATGCTAGCAACAATAACGAAGTCCTTGGGTGTTTTTTCCTTTATTTCAGGTATCCAGGAATCGGTCCAAGTTTTGAGGGGGTGACGAGAGAGGAGTTCAATGTTATTCATCCCGATCGGCTTTCCATGTACACGTATTGCACCCAAGCGTGTGCGTGGATCGACAGTGGGTTCCTCCATTACGGTTTTGAGAACAGCGCCTCCCCACCCAAGCTTAGCAGCACGAATGACGCGTTTAGCATCGAGTGTTGGGGGTGCAGACGAGAGCATAAAAGGATTTTCAAAAGGAATGCCGGTAAAATCTATCGCTAAGGGATTTTCAGCCATGGGAACTTTAACCTCCATTCATTTCTAAAAGGAGCCCTTTCCAGATAAAGCCTTTAGGCACATGTATATTCATAATACCATTCGTAGGTGTTGTTAATTATGGATGAAAAACTCGTTCCAGAAGATCTTCGGAAAGCCTATTCAGCTAAAGCCATTCTCGATTTAGAAAAGGAATTCGTAATTCCCGGAGTGACCCATTACTACGAGAACCCGTTACTCTTGGTCCATGGAGAAGGAGCAACCTTAGAGGATTCCACAGGAAGGAAATTCATCGATCTTTTTGCAGGAATTTGCACAACAATAACCGGTTATACACATCCAAAATTTGTGGCAACCTTACAATGGCAGATTGAAAGGCTCGTCTATACCAGCTCCCTGTATGCTACAGTGCCTTACGCAGTATTATCTAAACGCCTCGCAGAAGTTGCTCCACCAGATCTCACTCAATCGTTTATCGTGAACAGCGGTTCGGAAGCAAATGAATCCGCTCTGTTTATGGCGCGAAAATTCACGAATAACCCCTATATCATTGCATGCACACACGCTTATCACGGTCGTACAGCCCTTGCACGAGAATTATCAAGTGCCGGATGGCGTACTGTACCAGAAGCGCATCCCCCGGGGGTTCGTTTTCAACCCTTTGGAAAGGAATATCCTGAGTGCGATGTGCAATGTGCCCGATACCTACGTGAAATCATTCGAACCCAAACTAATAAGGCCATTGCCGCATTTATTGTCGAACCAATCCAAGGCGTTGGTGGCATTATTCAACCGCCTCCTGAATTTTTCCAGATTACCCATGAAATCGTCAAAGAATTTGGGGGACTTTACATCAGTGATGAGGTGCAAACCGGGTTTGGACGAACAGGCGACAAATGGTGGGGAATCCAACATACGGGTGTCATACCAGATATTATTACAATGGCAAAGGGCTTTGGGAGTGGCGTTCCAATCGGTGGATTCCTAACGCATCCAAAGTACGCTGAAAAGTACACCACCACGGATAGTTTTGCTACATTTGGTGGGAACCCGCTTTCTTGCGCCGCAGCAATCGCGGTGTTAGATATCATCCAAGAAGGTAATTACCTCCAACGAGCCATGGAACATGGAACCTACCTGAAAAAGCTTTTAAAAGCCCTCAAAGAAGAGCACAAAATTGTTGGGGAGGTCCGTGGGCAGGGAATGATGCTGGGCATCGAATTGGTACGAAACCAAACGACAAAGGAGCCCGCGACGCAAGAAATGCTTCAAGTCATGGAACTTTGTAAGAACGAGGGGTTACTCATCGGCAAAGGAGGAATCGATGGGAATGCCATCCGCATACAGCCTCCTTTGGAACTTACGAAAGAGCAAATGGACCAAGCCTATCAGATTCTTGATAAGGCGTTCACGATCGTCGAAAAGAACCTCTAGCCCTATTGAGTCAAGTCTCACATAGGTTCTTGTACAAGTCGGGACGACGATCGCGGAAGAACTGCCAAGTGTTTCGAACTTCTTCGATCATGTCCAAGTCAATATCGATGAGTAGAAGTTCATCTTTGTCAGCAGAAGCTTGTTTGACAATTTCACCGCGAGGGTTTGCGACATATGAGCTTCCATAGAAGGTTCCCGTCTTCCATGGACCTTCACCAACCCGATTGATGGCAGCGATGAAATATCCATTGGCAATGGCATGAGCAGGTTGTTCTATTGTCCACAGATGATCCGATAATCCTGCGACGGTTGCTGAGGGATTGAAGACAATCTCTGCCCCATTTAATCCCAAAGCACGTGCTCCTTCTGGAAAGTGACGATCATAACAGATATACACACCAATCTTGCCGTACATGGTCTCGAAGACCGGATATCCCAGATTCCCGGGCCGGAAATAGAACTTCTCCCAAAATCCAGGACCGAGATGTGGAATGTGAGTTTTTCGATATTTCCCTAGAATCTGTCCATTTTGATCGATGACGATAGCCGTATTGTAGTAGACGCCTTTCATTTCTTCCTCATACATGGGGACAATGAGAATGATGTTATGCTTTTTCGCTAAGTGGCTCATTCGATTACTAATGGGGCCAGGAATCGGTTCGGCAAATTTATACCAACGAGCTTTCTGTTCTGCACAAAAATATGGACCAAAAAAGAGTTCTTGGAAACAGAGAAAGTGAGCACCCTCTTTGGCAGCCGTTTCAGTATATGCTTCGTGTTTTTGAATCATTTTCTCTACATTGGTTCGAATGGTCTTTTCATCGGTAACTTTGCCTTCCCAGCGGGTTTGCACTAGTCCAATCCGAACTTTTCGCATCGTTCTCACCAGAACAAATAATTAGAGTAGACATTGGTTTGTCGTGATTTAGGCATTTCCCAAACTCATAAAGGTCGTAAAATCGTTGAAACCGTGGAGATGTGACACGTAATGAAGCTGGATATAATTGTGAAAAATGGGATAATTGTCACTGCTACTGAAACCGTTCAAGCAGATATTGGAATAACTGGTGAGAAAATTGCAGTAATCTCCAAAGACCTCAAACCGGATTCTGGGACACAGGTTATTGATGCCAAGGGGATGTATGTGTTTCCGGGGGCTATTGACGTACACGTTCATCTCCAGCTACCATTTAGTGGCACTATATCTGCAGATGATTTCGAAAATGGTACAAAAGCCGCTGCAATGGGTGGAGTTACAACCGTCATAGATTTTGCCATTCAACAAAAGGGTCACTCCATTATGGACGCTGTAAAGGCTCGTCGACAAGAAGCCGACGAAAAGGTCTGTATTGATTATGGGCTCCATGCCGCCATCACGGATTGGAATGAAGCAACCCAAGCTGAAATCAAACAAGTCATCGACTATGGAATTCCAACTTTCAAAATGTTCATGATCTACAAGAATGAAGGCTGGATGGCTGACGATGGCATGCTCTTTCAAGCCCTGGAAGAGACCAAGAAGTACAGTGGTATGATTGGCGTCCATGCAGAAAGCATGGATGTCTTGGAGATGCTCATAGAGCGATATGCTCAGGAGAAGGAAAAATGGGGTGCTTATGCCCACACATTATCCAGACCTGGTTACACTGAATCTGAAGCCGTGCAACGTGCCATCAAATGGGCTGAAGTGACAGGGGGGCGCCTGTATATTGTCCACATGTCCGCTGGTGAAAGTGCACAATACGTCCATGATGCAAAAGAGCGGGGTGTCGACGTTTATGCTGAAACCTGTCCCCAGTACTTGTTACTTGATGATTCAGTATTCAAGGGAGAAAACGGGCACCTCTATGCAACATGCCCACAAATCAAGAAAAAAGAAGATAACACACAGCTCTGGCAAGGATTGGTTAACGGTGACATCCAAGTGATCGCCACTGATACCTGTACATTTGATACAAAACAGAAAGCCATGTGGAAAGGTGATTTCCGAAAGATTCCCTTTGGACTGCCAGGCGTTGAAACGATGTTCCCACTCATGTACACCGAAGGAGTCGGCAAACAACGTTTCTCAATCAATCATCTTATAGGTTTAGCAAGTACGAATCCCGCCATGCTCTTCGGCATGTACCCGAAGAAAGGCACAATTGCAGTTGGCAGTGATGCAGACCTTGTAGTTTTTGACCCGAACAAGAAGGTCACTCTTCACGCAGAGGATCTCCAGACCAATTGTGATTGGAGCCCCTTTGAAGGCTGGCAACTCACAGGGTATCCAAAAACCACAATTTCGCGAGGGAAAGTCGTAGTGAGTGACGGAAAGTTCGTGGGCGAAAGTGGCCACGGTCAGTTCTTAAAACGGAAACCAGTCAAAAAGGTAGATCTCTAGCTTGTCACGTTGACACGAATCGTTTTCATTCAGTAATTGCAGAACGTATGACTTCTTCCTGCCCCGTCCCCTCTTCAATGGATCCTGGACAAATCGTCCGTATCCTAGAAATTGCCTCCTGAGGATTAATGCCGTTATAAAGAACAAGGTAGAGAGCTAGTGTCATTCCTGTTCGTCCTAGCCCGCCTTGGCAATGAACCAGAGTTGGTAGTCCGATTTTTTGAAATGTGTCAATAGCCGTCAGAACTTGTTCACGTTGAGCTAAGGAGCCGGGAGTAAAATCGGGAATGGGAACGGTCACAAGCTGAAACCCTAATTGTTTAGCTGTTTCAAGATCCTGTGGCTGTAATCGTTCAAGAGAGATAATGGCTCGAATTCCCTGATGATGATATAACCAATCAAGACAGGCGCCAGGGTATGCTGAGCCAGCAAGTGTCCCCTTTTCAAGCCAATAAAATCCACAATTGTCAGCCATGAAAGCACCCCTAGGTTTTTCTGAGAGCATGTTATGTAGTGAATAGACTTTTAGTCAATTATGAAATCTTAGACACGAAACTAGTGTATTGTTAGGTGTAGATATAGTTGGTAAAAGTTGCGCTTATGGGCTTGGGTAGTGATGTTTCGTCTTCCTTTGCTCAGGCAGTGGACCTAATTGGGGGCATTCCTGATCTTAATACACCGGACCGGGAAGTATTGGTGAAAGTAGGTGTCTTTGCGCCAAAACAAGAACAATATACGACGATACCTATTGCTCGAGCAATCGTAGAGAGTTTTTCAAAAGCTCCAAAGCTATGGTTCATTGAATCCGATAATTATCGTGGTACTGGTACTGAGCGATTACAGATTTGGAGAGAACTCTATTCTGACCGGGTTGTACCCTACAATCTCTCTGAAGATTCAGACACGCGGACGGTGACTATCGCAGGCGAGGAAATGGCATTGTCGCACCTCTTATTCGAATCACGAGTCCTGGTAAGCACTCACACCTTGCGATTTTATGAGAAAGGATCTGTTATCAAGAACCTCTTTGGGTTACCCCCGATGAAAAAGAAAGCTCGGTTCCACAAGAAATTGGATCTAGTATTACTCGATTTGTTTGAGGTACTGGGCGGTATTGACTTGGCAATATTGGATGGAACTTTTGCCTATCCTGGACCAGGGTCAGGTCAGAAGACACGAATTCCAGCTAATGTGTTTCTCGTTGGGCGGGATGCAGTGGCAGTTGATGCGGTAGGTGCTGCGTTAATGGGTATGAAACCAGAGAAAATGCCCATAATTCAAGAAGCCATGAACCGTGGATTGGGAGAAGGAAATTTAGACAACATTGAGGTTGTGGGTTGCGACTTTTCGGAAATGCAGGAAACAATACAACCTTCACGGAAACGCAAGAAAAAATGATTGTTAGGTTCCAATTGAATTGCGAAGACTTTCAAAAGTTGCAGTAATTCGGGGGCGCCATTCATGATACAATTGCATTCGTTGTTGGTCGGCTTGCAGGAATTTTGCGATTGCTGGCGATTGGAGAATTTGGTTGAGAACTAATGCCTTGTTGAGATACGGCATTGAGGCTTCAATGGAAATATCCCAGATGGTGAGAGCTTCCTCGGCCTGTTTTAGCGCCAATGGCAATGTGTCTGTGGGGATGGGATTAGGGAGGAGATTGTCTGTTTCTTGTGACGGGTTCAAACCTAGGGTAATCAAGACCTGAGCAACAGGAGTATCCGAAGGAAGTATGGCATTCCACAGAGCGATTTGTTCATTCACCAACACAGAAAATACCTGTGAGCGGATTTGAATGAATTGTTGGAGGTGCTCTGCTCCGTCAATGAGTTGTTGAATCAATCCGAGGTTGGATTGAAGAGCTTGGGGGGAATAGGTAGAAATTGCCGAGGAGTCAACGACTAATACTGGCATAGCATTAACGACTTGGAGTATCGTGTCAAGATACTGACCAAATTGCTGAAGGGTGAATGATGGGTCTCCGGTTGTGTCAAGCTCTTGGAGAATCGTAGAAAGCGGTATAAGAAACTCATGCCGAGAATGTTCCTCCCAATTCTTAGCAATTTGTTGTGTGCCAAAAAAGAAGGGGCCTTGAAATTTTTCCGTCAATTCGATTAAACGTGAAGCCTCATGAAGGAGTTCATGAGCTGTGACAATAAGGCGATCTAGTTCCTGTGCTGCATCCTCAAGAACCCAACGCAGGTATTTTTGATCAAAGTCTTTTGACTGAACCATCTCTGAGGCCCGAAGTTCAAGGCGCTCAAGTTGAATCAGTTCGCTCTGAGTAGCGCCAAGGTTCTTAGCAAGCCCCATTGTATGTTCGACCCATCGTTCAACTAGGCGAATATACTTCTGGATGATATGGATGGCTTCGAGGAGGGATTGGAGCCATTCGGTTTCCATGCGAACGGTTGAGTCGGGTTCTTCTAGTATCACTTTTAGTTGATTGATATTGTAAATTCCAGAATCCACTTCAATTAACGCAACGAAATAATCTCGTACTGTTTCTGAGTGACTCGCAAAGGCCTGACGAATGGCATTCATCAAAAACTTTCTTTCGAAGACTATGTAAAGGGGTTTCGGAGGGAACGCGTAACACAGCGATTATTTTCGAGAAACTTATCCTGAATCCTTGCTTTTTGTCCTTTTTGGATCGTTTTCTTTGGGGTTTTTGTTCCTTTTTGCACACTGGCTAGCGTGAAATCCACAATCTCTACTCAAGAAGAAGTAAAACCGAATAAGGAACCACCGCCAACTCCACGACAAAGCCAAAAAGAGATTTTCAACGCTGTTGAGGCAAAACGTGACCGTCTTGTCTCGTTACTCGAAGAGCTCATCCGCATTCCAACAGTAGTACCCCCAGGAAACAATTACGAAGAAATCGTACAATATCTGGAACCTATTTTCCGAAGCTTCGGTTACAGTACCGAACAGGTATTTATTCCCACAGATGAAATCGAAAAAATTCCCTACCCACTAGAAGGACCCCGTCTGAATCTCGTAGCGTGCCGCGATTACGGGCAAAAAGAACCTGTCACCATCTATGCTCACATGGATGTAGTTCCCATCGAAGAACCATGGACAAAAGACCCCTTCAATCCCACCATAGAAAATGGGAAACTCTATGGACGCGGCGCAATTGATATGAAATGTGGCATCGCCAGTATGGTGGTTGCGCTAGAAATTCTCCACGAGTTGGAACTTCAACCCCATTTTAACATCATCTGCACCCTGTGTACGGATGAAGAAATTGGTGTCTACCCGGGCATCTACCACCTAGCCAAGAAAGGATATGTCCAAGGACATGTCATCAACACGGAACTAGGGGCCCAAATGCCCTTTCTCATCGCCGGCGTTGCTGGGAACATCGATGTGAAGATTCGCACAAAAGGACGTGGCTGCCACTCAGGCATCAATTTTCTAGGAATCAATGCGATAGAGGCAATGATACCCATACTGAACGAACTGTATGCTCTCAAAGAAGAGGTTGAGAAACGGGAATCTTCTATACCTGTGATTCCCCTACTCCGAAGCCTTGGAGCCCCATCAGACAAAGTGACGCCTATGTTTAACATTGACATCATTCACGGTGGGACTAAAAGCAACATTGTTCCGGCTGAATGTGAAGTCGTCATCAACCGACGCTACATCCCGGAAGAGTCGTATGAACAAGTAGTTCAAGAAATCGAAGCCGCCATTGAACGTGGCAAGACTAAGAGCAAAGCCCTCGATGTTGAGATCACAACAATCCATTCTACACCTCCGTTCAAAGCCGATATCACAAGTCCCTACGCAAAAAAGATGCAAAAAGCATTACAAGCCGTGCATGGTTTTCAAGACAGTGAATTCATCGTTGGCGGTGCGGCAGTATCAACAGACATGGGCTTCATCACGCAAGCATGCGGAATTGACAAAATTCTCGGAATCGGAGCCGCCACCCTCGATAACACCTCCGCACACAAACCCGATGAATGGGTTCGAATTGATGATCTCGTGAACATGACTAAACAATTGGTGCACTACCTCGCTTTGTAGTTGTTCCACAGCCATCTAGCGTTTCCTTGCATTCATGTTGCTAAAACAGAAAAGGCAACAACGGTGTCGTGAAGGCTATCCATTGCATAGCAATGAAGAGAACGATTCCCCCAACCACCATCTGCTTACCTCGGGAAGGATTCCACCCAGTTAACCAATAGATAACACCCATGGCGATGAATGACGCAGTCATAAGGTTACCAACGAAGAGAATGATAACCCAAGCGAGGATCATATACTGTATAAATTGCCCTATGACTGGATCTACTGGAAATTGAGTACCTGAAATGGCCTGCGCCTTCATTCACCGTTCTCCAAAACTTATGAAAACCCAATGGTTTTCTGTTCGGTTCCTGCATCATCGACGGGCACTACCCAAGAGGCTGTCCCCCCCCCGCCTCAAGACAGGCATTTATAGTCTCCTCGGAACTCGCGGCGACTTTTTTATTATTCTCAATAGGGGATAAAAACTCCCCATTAATTACCTCACTGCCTTGAAAGGGAAATGTCTGTAGCTCCAATGTCCTTTGTTGTTAGGTGATTGTTCAAGATTTTACTTGAATAACTTATTACTCCTTCCTGAGCTAGAACCCCTAAAATGCGCAAAACCATAATGAGTATATCAATCCATCCAACAACTTAATTGACAATAAGTCCCACACAAAGAGCGACGGCGAATGACAAGCGAGCGATTAGAACCTCTCACAGATCAGATTTCTCTTCTGCATGGTGAGAACAAGGGGCGCTTTCCTCGCGCCCACTCCATCCTCGTACAGGCAGAAGAAACCGTATTAATTGACACAGGCTGTGGTATTCCGCTACTGAAGCAAATCAAAAATGAGTTTGACATCAACTACATAATCAACTCGCATACACATCCAGACCATTCGGCTGGAAACTGGGTGTTCAAAGGTCAACCAATTTTCGTTCCCAAAGAAACTTTCAACACGAGCGGAAATATCGTTGCGCTCTCACACCGCTTTGTTGGAAGAGAATTAGCTTCTATATGGCAGCAATTCGCCCGAACTGTAATGAGCTTCCAGAACTGTCCACCCACACATAGTTACACTGAAGACACACCCTTCCAGATAGGCGAAATTGTATTGACTCCAATTTTCACCCCAGGTCATACAATGGATCATTACTGCTTCTACTATGAACCGCAACAAATTCTGTTTGCCTTTGATTATGACTTAACCTCCTTCCCTTGGTATGGCCATCAAGAATCGAGCCTTACCGAATTTCGCCAATCCATTGAACGATTGAAAGCGTTACCCACGAATATGGTGGTCTCTTCACATCGCGGTATTATCACCGTGAACATTCAATCTGAATGGAACCGATATGCCCAACGTCTCGATGAAAGAAACCAGTCAATCTTGGACCTTTTGGATTCACCGAAAACTGTAGATCAGTTGGTAGAACATGCTCCAATCTACCGTAAGTTTCCCTACCAGGAAACTCTTTTGCGATACTGGGAAGCGATAATGATTCAATTACACCTAGATGAATTGGTAAATGAGGGGAGAATCCAAGAAAAACGTGACAAATACTATCGCCTTTGAATTACCTGTCATTGTCTATCTGAAGAAGTTTTCCACAATCCGTGTGAATTCTCCTAATAGTTGTGATCATTCGAGTAATCGTACCACAATTGCAACGACTAAATCACACCCAATCTGTATAGGTAAACAATCATCTAGGTTTCATTCGTTTGATGATTTTTTGCCAATCCTTGGTGTCATGTAGAAAGTCGAACTCAGAGCATTCTTGGGTGTATTCAAGATTTCGCCACCCCTCAGTTATAGCTTGGTTGAGGAGGTTGAGGGCTTTTTGCTTTTCCCGTAATGTTGCAGCTGCTTGAGCGGCTTGATGATAGTACCAATATGAAACGCGTCCTTTGGCGAAGGCTTGTTCATAGTCATCAAGCGCTAGGGCGAAATAGCCCTGGATAAAGCTTCGAAGACCTGTTTCAGCTAGATGAGTGGCTTCATCTATCATACAATAGTACCAGATGTAGTCACGTGTTTTTGTAAATCCTACGTTTTCTGCAACGCCGATGGAACCGTAGTTTTCGATGTTAGTGTGCCAGCCAACTTGAGAGTAGCCGTGTTTGAGGGCATAGTCGACAGTTGCAGCCGCGGTGAGTGTGGCGAGTCCACGGCGGCGATATTCGGGTTTTGTCCGTATGCCAATCTCACAAAAGTTTCCACTGACGCAATCAGTGAGACTCCACGAGACTAGTTCATTATTGAACACCGTGCAGAAGCCAAAACCCTGTCTCCAGAAGGCATCAATAGATCCCCAATTGATTCGCATCCAGCTGGGAATATGGTCAGGGATTTCCATGTTTTTTTGTTCAAGTAACTTTGGGTCCAGTTGATGAATGGAAAATCCAGTAGGTATCTTATTTTGCCAATCTACTTTGACTTCAGTACAAGTATAATATAATCGGGGCAATTGTAGAGGTGGCCGAGTAGGGAAAATAACGTCGAACTTAGTTAGCCATTCCTCAGGATGAATGCATAAGACCAGGTCATTATCGTTTTCACGAATGGTATCTCCGGCAAGTATCGTGTTGAGGATGTAATCACAAAGACCCTGGTTGAAGCCATCGTTGTGGGGATCTCCAGCTAGATAGTAGCCTTCCACTGAGCAGATAAAGGCGCTATTGGGTCTTTGGGGATTGTCGACAAAGATTCGTCCTGGACTTGATCCTTCGATAACGGCAGCTATAGTAAGCTGATAGTCTAATTCTCTGAATAAAGGTCGAATCTTCGTATATTCCTTCTTTTTGAGCTCAAAAATCATTAACAAATACCCTTGACATAATACATCTTAAAGAATGCGAAAAATCAGATACTTTATTGCTTCAACGTTTATTGTTCTATCTGGAATTTTATATGGACAAATGTAACGACTTTGAGCCAGTCGCTTAGGCGCATCATCATACGAGTCTTCCATTTCCACCTTGGATTCCAAGGCACCCTGGAAAACATGGGAAACCAGTCCAGCACCTTCGCACGCTTTGTCCATGAGGGAATTTGTTTCCGTGCATTGCCTAACCCAAATTTGATGTCAATGCCCTCAATGTCATAAGATTTGAACCTGCGTTTCAGTATTCGTAAACCAAGGTTAGATGGCATATCAAAGAAGAGTTCACCGCTAGGAAACGTTCTCGCCATCGCCTGAAAGAGGGCAGCAACCTTTGATTCGGAGAAGTAATGAAACAACCCCCCAGCAAAACAGAAAATTCCCTTCCGAGGCCTGAATTGCACATCCTCAAACCAAGAATAATCAAACACCGATTTACCGATTGTGAGATTTCTTGGGGTTTCTGGAAGCCACTGTCGGCGATATTGGACGACATCAGGTAGATCTAAGTCATACCATCTTATCTGACCATTATCAATGCGTGAGAAAGTAGTATCTAGCCCACAACCAATGTTGACTATTGTCGCTTCTGGGTGTCGTGAAAGAAATTCCTTGATAGTCTCGTCGATAGTGCTTGCCCGAATCAAAAAGGTGAGCCCGTAAAACTCGTCAATCAACTCTTCCATTTTAGTAAATTCTGCTTCAGCTTCCCAATGTCGAGTTTTCACTTTCTCGAATAACTTCACAGCCTGGGCATCTGACAAGATTTCGGGATATAATTGACTATACTTAGCACGTGCCCATAAGGGTCCCACCATCGTCGATTCCAAAGTCACTGTGATTAGATTCTTGGATTTCGACATGAGAATTCTACTGTTGACCATAAGTAGCTTAAGATAAATTAACCGTTTTCATGATCGTAAAGCAAGAATGTTATCAGATTCCTTTGGTCAAAATCAATCTTTCCTCCCAAAAAAGGAAAGAAAGGACCCGTTCCGTTATTGAAACGAGTCTGTTCATAGAGTCATCAAAGGTTAGGTTAATTCAAACCAGCAAGTATCAGGTGCTTCTGGCGGAAGGCCCCCAAACCACTTGGCCCAAGTAACCTTCATTAAAAAAGTTGAATGAAGCTTAATTCGCTTTGATTTGTGGGGGCTGAAATGCTAAATAGAGCGTTTTTGAAGGCGTCTTATCGATGTAGTAGCAAGCAATGAAGAGACCTTCTTCACCGTAGAAATCTAGTGTGAAACCGGCTTTTTGGAGTTTTAGGAGATACTGGAAGAGCAAAACCATTTCTTGTAGGGACGTACAGATGGAGGGTTGGTCCGGAGTTGTGATGGCATCGGAGAAATAGTTGGCGTCTAATCCCCAGATGCGATCCGGTAATGCAATTTCAATTTCCAGTTTTACAGTGTCCGGGGCTTCGGGGGTACGTAAGAGTAAGATTCGGATTCGATCGTTTTCATAAAGGTTGACGACTCTTTCTGGTTCTTCCTGTGAGATGAGCTGGTCTGGTTGGATTGCAACGAGTCGTCGATACTCTTTAATCAAATCCGAATACCTCATCGCCATGGCAGCTCCTTGTGGGTCACCCCTCCAATTGCGTACGATAAGAGTGAAACCACATGAAGGAGTAGTTTTAGTGGCATTTCAATCGACGGGTACTCCACGGGTTGTAAACCGGTCAGAAAACGAGAGAAAACCGACACATTGTGGACAATCCTGTCCCCAAAATGGAAAGGGGGTGATTGGAGTACCTCGTTGAGTTTAAACGCACTTTGTCGTAACGGCTTCAGTTTGGTGCTAATCGCCACCCAATCATTTTGGGCATCCTCAGCTTGGAGGAAAGCGAGTGGGAGAGTATCTGTCGGGATTTCTTTGGGAAGCAGTTTTAGTGCTGGTTTTGATGCATCTTTGACGAATTGGATTATCCAAGGATTAACATCTTTTGGTGATAAAAGGAAAGCTTGTATGAGAGCTTTTATGTGCTCAAGAAACCGTTGGTAGGCAATGCTCCGTAACCGGACGAATTCCCGGAAATCCTGTGTACTCTGAACTAGTTTTTGAATATTAGTTGTCACTTCTTGAAATAGCTCAAGGGAAGTGAGGTCAGCACTATTATCATCAGCGAATAAGGGGGTTGACGCTAAGACCGTGATAATAATGTCACCGTAGGTTCCCAGATGTTTGATGGTTTCAGGTAGATTCTTGCTTGCGGTGGACGCTTCAAGGAGTGTAATTAATTTTGAGTACAATTCAGAGAGATTTTGAGTTGTCCAGGTTTGAGTGATCTGTTTCACATTTTTCATGAATGTTCCTTGAATCTGATTTGTAAGTGTGACCAAAGTCGGGGCTTGCTCTAAGAGTTCACGGGAGGCAATGGCAAGTCGTTCTACTTCTTCGGAGGTGTCTTCGAGTACCCAATATAGATATTCTTCATCATATGTTTTGGTTTGTAGGAATTCAATCATTCCGCCTTGGTTTTCAACAATTTGTCGATATTCAGTTCCAGTTAGATGAAGGTTGTTAACAAAGCCTCTAATGTGGGTTATCCAACGGTTCACTACATCTACATACTGGCGGATAATTTCTATTCCTTTGTTAAGTACTTCAACCCAATCGGCTTCTTTCTGAAACCAGACGTTCGGTTGTTGTAAAAAAAATTGGGGATCATCCCTTGGGAAGATGCCACTTTTGACATTGGCAATTTCGTATGCATACTTGCGAATTGTGTCTAAGTATTCCGCGAGTGCAATACGAACCGATGGCATCAAGTAAATTTACGATTTGGAGAAGTATAGCTGTTTCCTCTTCATCACTAGGAATTGGCTTCGTTTATAGCACTTTAAGATAAATTTCAAAGGCACTTGTTTCAAAACGTGACAGCGTTTTTGGCTTAATAATCTTGGAGTTGGAATGGATTTTCTTGACCCCTGCCGTATTCCCTAAAGATAAAACACAGAATACTAGACATTCTAATTTCGAGGATGTTAATGAAACAAACCCGTATGATGCTACACGCAGCTGTTTTGATCTTCTCGATTCTGGTTACGAGTCCCTTCATGCACGATAGAATACAGGCAGTATCTCCTGAGTATTGGCCAACCATAGATTGGCAGACGGCAACTCCCGAATCCCATGATATGAATGTAACTCTGTTAGAGGAAATGGAAGCGTATATCAATGACAGTTCGTGGAGCGAAGACATCATCTCACTGTTAATCGTTCATGGCGGATATCTAGTCTATGAGAATTATTTTGGTCAGCCCGAAAACAGTGATGTAGCCAATGAAATCCACTCCTGTACCAAAAGCGTAACCTCACTTTTAGTAGGAATAGCCATTGCCCAGGGCCACATTGGTGGTGTAGATGAATTCGTATTGGATTATTTCCCAGATCGCACTTTCGAGAACATGGATTCCCGTAAGGAGGCGATTACAATTGAACATTTACTTACAATGACATCAGGACTCCCTTGGGAAGAAAATGAATATGGCGCCCTTGTGAGTAGTCCTGATTGGGTGAAATGGGTGCTCGATCGCCCAATGGAGTATGCACCGGGTGAAACATGGGTATACAATACTGGGGGATCCCACCTTCTCTCTGCCATCGTGTCTGAAGCCGCAGGGCAGAATACTACTGTCTTTGCGGACGAATTCCTCTTCTCCCCGTTAGGCATTACTTATTGGTGGTGGCCTGGTGACCCGCAAGGTGCCGCGATGGGGGGTTCCGATTTGTATCTGCGACCCAGGGACATCGCAAAAATTGGTTATCTGTGTTTGCGGGGAGGCGTTTGGGATGGTCAAATCATCGTGCCCCATTCATGGCTAGTCACATCGACATCTTGTCAATACACGTTCCATCCTACTCCAGGATCTGCTGGGTATGGGTATCAGTGGTGGGTGTACCCGCATGTAGGTGCGTATGCTGCCCGTGGCTGGCTAGGTCAATTCATTTGGGTTGTTCCAAATCATGACTTAGTTGTCGTCATAACTGGAGATAGCAATGCAATTCAACATCACATGATTGTGGAAAATTTCATCATCCCCTCAACACCCAGTCTACCTCCACCACTTAATCCAGTAATAATGATACTCCCTGCAAGTCTTGGAATTGTAATTGGAGCAGTATTGATCAGCGTTTTCTGGAAACGCCGAAGATAGTAACACACACCTTATTCATCCAAGTAGCGAGGAGGCCCTTCAGGTCAAACCAAGAATATATCAATAAAGTCGCAAGTATCTCAAGCTCTTGGCTTTCACTGAAAAAAGAAAAAATTGGGAGGCACCACCTCCCTTTGAACTGACACTTAGGTATTCATGGTTTGGTACATCTTGGTTCTGAGTTAGCCTCTACGTCGAAGATAAATCACTGCAATAATGACTATCACGATAATAATAGCAACACCACCAACGAGAAGAAGCAATTCAATGGGGATGTAGTGATTATTATTATTGTAACCATCTAGTTCGTTGACAATAACATTGTCGATGGCGCTCCATGGGTCACTCATCCAGCCAAACTGTGCTGACGTTGTGTGATCGTTGTCAGTTACAGAAATCCGGGAGGTTCCGTTAACAGACACTGTGAAGGCTCCCGTGAAATCACGTGTGATTGTGATATTCTGCCAGCCGTTAAAAGCGGATGGCTGCCAAATACCGATTTCATCAAAATCTTCACTGGTCCATAGTTCAAGTGTCATTCTTGTGGGTCCCTCAGTATCGAAAAATAGTGCGTATCCATTCCGGGGTACATAGAGGCTTGGTCCCCAGTCGAAGAGTGAGTCCGCGATGAAACTGATGTAAAACAGAGTATCTTCGGAGCCGTTGATATACATGTCAAGACTCCAGTTCCCGTATGCGACCTGACTACTATGACGAACCTTGTGCCAGTCGACTATCCCGCCAGGATCTCCAGAGGCTTCAAGGATGTAGTTCGAGGCATTGAAGGTGCCCTCTTCGACGGTCCAGCCAGTGTAGTTGCCATCTGAGAAGTCATCTGACCAACTGTTTTGTGCTGAGCAGCGGGGAAAATTGCCAACTAGTGCGAGTAACAGACTGATTCCAACTACTAGTAGTGTTGTTTTTGCGAGTTTTCTATCCATATCTTCTTTCCCTCCTACGGGATATTGATTTTAATTGGTCATCCCGTTAGGTTCGTGTACGGTCATGGGAATTGGATGCTAATATTTTCCCTGATACTAAGAAGCGTTCAAACCGTCCGAAAAGTACGCATAAATGGTCAATATGGGAACCCCCATGTTCCCATTTAGTAATTACAATAAGTCTAAGCTTGGAACCGGGAAAACCAAGCCTTTTTATAGTGGTGTGAATTCTGCAAGTGCATCAGCGCCGATGAGAGAAATGTATTTGGGCGATTATTTCCAGCTTTGGTTGATTCCCGAGGTACGTTCCCTTTTTGGAAGTCTGACTTGAAACATATGTGGTACCGAAAATGAGCTACGATAGAGAACCTGTTGAAGCAACCGTCGCAGAATTGCGACCACGAATGAAAAGTTTGAACATCACCTTCAAAGTCGTCGAAAAAGGCGAAGAACGCGAAGTTACATCACGCCGGGATGGCGAAACCCACCGAGTGCTTGACGCTGTGGCGGGCGACACCACTGGTACAGTTACGATGTCCCTCTGGGACGACATGATTGAAACCGTTGAAGTGGACAAAACCTACCGTCTCGAAAACGGTTACACCAGCCTCTACCAAGGACACCTCCGATTAAACATCGGTCGATATGGTGAACTCAAAGAAGCTGATGCCAGCATTGACGAAGTCGACACGGACAACGATCTTTCCGCAATGGAACATGAACGCCCACCCCGCCGGTCCTACGGTGGATATGGTGGCGGTCGAAGTTACGGTGGAGGTCGCGGCGGTGGAGGATACCGCCGAGATCGCGGTGATTCACGCCGAGATCGCGGTCGACGCTACTAAAATTGAATCAAGACACGTGGAGGCACTATCCTTTCACGAAATGAAGTGACCTCCTGCCTTTCTTTTTTTATTCATTTTTTAGATAAAACAACTTTCACAATTGTTTCACGGAATTTCCTCATTGAGAGTTTAGAGCATTCAACCCTGCGTGGTTTAACAATTGACCCAGACGATGCTCTCTTAACCCATCAAATCTATGTTGCCGGTAAGTCACTAAAAGATCAACATTCTTTGTGAAGGGAGCGGCTCTAACCGTTTTTTCTATTTCATCAAGAATATGAATCGTTGGAGCAGAAACGTACTGGATGACCGTCGAGGGAGAATCCGCAATAGAAAGCGCATCCCAACATGCAAGGGGATACTTATCATAAAGCCAGTTGGCAAATTTTTCTCGGGAACTCTGATTAAGGTCCAAGTCAGTCCGTAGAAAGGCTTCAACATGGCCAGCTGCCGCGGGAGCCCATCTGATTGTGGCAACCACATACCGTGTTTCAATGAGCAGATTTATTGTTTTTCGAACCCGTCTCACAGGTTGCCCTGTTGCGCGTGCCAAGTCAGCAATAGGCATCCGAGGATCATCTTTAAGATAACGAACGACGTGCCATTGATCCTTTGTTAAATTTTGTACCTTGGGAAGATGCCAATTGGTTAACTTGGGCCATAATCCAGGGCTCAATACGAAAATCAGGCTATCTGTTTCCAATTTCGTTACGCAGTCTATTCTTTGGACAAATTCCGTCAAGTCAGAGAGCCCTTGAAATCCAATTGCCATTGCATAGAAGCCAAAGCTGTTTCGTGTTGTTTTGAACGCCCGATAAATTCGAATATTGTTACCAAGCTGTTGAATTAGGGCATCATCATGTTCAGTGCCATCTGTCCAGAGTTGCCCTAAGATGAATTTAGTTTCAACGTCGCTTCCACAAGCGGTCCGATTCAGGGTTAAGTAAAATTTTCTTATTACTCCCTGTTCGACGAGTTTGGTTACGCGTTTCCGGATGCTTTTGATGGTTAACCCAAAATGCTGTGCTAAGGTTCTATATGGGAGGCGGCTGTTGTAGAGCAGCTCCACACAGATTCGCTTGTCAACCATATCTAGTCCCAATGAAACCCACCGATGGGTGAAAATAACTGTGAAGCTTTCGTATATAGTATACGGATTGGATATCGAAAAGACCCCGGATAATATCCAGCTTTATCTGCAGAAATCGCAGTTGGATATCTAGCCTTTACCAAGTTTTCCATGTAAATCACGCCTAGAAAGGCATTCTGATTAGATTTCCAGCAAAGAGAGCAGCACAAGAAACACCTTAAGTATCCTCCATCTCAGGATGGTGATTCAGGAAGTTTTAGTGGTGAGTCGAACACGTGCATTAGTACGAGAACCGGGCAAGCTGTTCCCCAAGTGTATTAGTTCGCATCCAATGCGACAGACGATTGACGTTAAAAAAGCACGTGCACAACATAGAGCCTATTGTGATATGTTGTCGGAGTTAGGTCTTGAAGTGATTCATCTTCCCAGAGATGACAGGTTTGCTGATTCATGTTTTGCTGAAGATACCGCTGTCATTGTTGGTCATCATTTGTCGACTAGCAAAAACGAGCCGCCAAGGAGAAGAAGAGGCAATCGAAGCAATGTTACAACAATACCTCTCTACTTCACGAGTAATAGCGCCTGGAACCGTTGAGGGCGGAGATGTCATTCATCACCAAAAAACTCTGTTTTGCGGAATTACCCAACGAACGAACAGATCAGGCGCCCAGCAAATGGAAAAGTACCTTGAGGTTCCAGTTGAAACAATCGAAAACTCGCAGATTATTCACCTGAAAAGTCACGTGACCTATCTTTCACGAAATACATTCGTTGCGATCAAATCTATGGCTCAACATCCGGTCTTGAAAGGATTCAATGCGCTCATCGTCCCTGATGAAGAAAGATATGCTGCAAACACCCTTACCATCGTTGATACCGTGCTCATACCAAAGGGATACCCTCAAACAAAATCCCTCATTGAAAATGCAGGTTTCACCATAGTCGCGCTTGATATGAGCGAATTCGCCAAATGTGAAGGCGCCTTAACCTGTCTGTCACTTCTTTTTTGATTCGAAGCTGAAAACTAGCACCAAGAGATAAAAGCAGCTCCAACCATATTTGCACACCAACTCGTTTGGTGGTTATCGTGGGAAAACGACCGCTGATGATGGTGCCAGGTCCGGTAAATTGCCCACCAGAGGTCTTGAAAGCTCTTGGCGAGCAGCCATTATAACCTGTTCTCATGAATGGTGGTGGGCTCCTAGCTATGGAGGTGGCTTGTGCGAATTTTATGGAGCCAGACACTCATGTAGTGATTTTGAACAGTGGATTCTTTGGGGATCAACTACTACGAGTTGCTAAATGTTATTCGAAGAATATTACAGTACTAGAAGCCCAATTTGGAGAACGTGTTGGACTTGATAGGGTTCGAAAACATATTGCCTCATCTGAATGCCAAGTCCTTGCTGTAAGCCACGTTGACACAGAAAGCAGCGTCAAAGCGGATCTTAAAGATCTCGCAGCAATAGCTCAAGAAAAGGGAGCGTTGACCATTGTTGATGCGGTTGCGTCGGTGGGAGGAGAACGGATTGAACAGACGCAATG
>SMTZ1_10004104_pt1 | contig 21955 bp, 24 predicted proteins | sample DeeMarSWOR136_30_FD_25667 | JGI IMG/M metagenome (IMG submission 25667) | reverse complement strand
TCCCACCAATCGAAGTCCGTCTTGTAGCCAGTTAATATTGCGTCTGGTGCTGTGTCACCAAGTTGTGCTCCCTGGTATATGTAAAGATGAGTATCCGTAACTATAGTACCAAGTCCATAAATATTAGCCCACAACATTTCTCCAGTAGCAGCAGCGTCAATTTGATCAGCACCATGAAGATTACATTGTAAAATACCAGTTGAGTCTGCGAAACTATCCGTAGGGTCATCTGTATCTGGGCGAATCCACAATTCTTTTTCACCACTAGGTAGTGTTCTTACGTCGAGTAGGGTTCCACTATCGCCATTGGAAGAAATGACATCATATCCAATATCAGCTTCTACAATGAAGCAGTTTTCTGTTAGAACTCGGATAATTCCGGTGTTGGATCCCTCTACCCGTTTCCAACTTAGAGTTTTGATAGCACCACCTGTTAAATGCTCTACCGATTCTGGGTCAATAAACCACGGGTCATCATCGCCAGGATCGATTATCCCGACAGCGTATTCAGTCGGTGTGTCAGCCTTCATTGGGGTACCATCATCCATCTGGGGCAATTCATCGAATAAATCCATCAACGCTAAATAAAGGCTTTTCACTGTGTCGGCGGTGGCGGCGCCCCCCGTCCACTTAATTCTTTTCTGGCGGTTTTCTGCTTCGTAGTAAACAGTCCATCGTCCAGCTAATACGGTGTCACTCATTGTAATTATCCTCCTTAACTTACTGGCTCTTGATATAGAGTTACTACTATATCAAGTCCAGACGCCGTAATTACTCCAGTGGACCCGTGTGGTTGGTAACGAGTGTTTCCCACTGTAGATTTTCTTACTCTTATGTAAACATCAACGTCGGACCCTGGATAGTTGAAAGCTTCAGTTGCCACCGCTTTCCCTTCTCCGTCTAACGCTGTATCTTCGTTCATCAACTCAGTATTGTCAGAAAGTTTATAAATTGCTGTTTGTGCGTCTGTTATTGGATTACCTGCTCGATCTTTAACTGTTACCTTCAATGTTACAGTGTTAATGATTGTAACAATTCCCGTACTATCGTTTAGAACTTTTGCGTCACTTGGGTTAGAGTCATTACAATTAATTATCAGATCACCAAAAAGGTCTGAAAAATGTATGTCATAAGTATTACCAGTAAATTGTAAATTATCGAAAGTGTACTCTCCAGCTTCGATTATATTAACTGCTCGAGGGCAGTTGATGAAAGTACAATAAGTAACGTTGAAACTTGGGTTTATGATTCTAAGTCCTTCTAAATCGGCGTTGATGATATTTGAATATTTAACTACACAAGTGTTGGCAAATATTTCCCCGCACTCAATAAAGTTACAGTCAAGAAGTTCACGATTAGCAGCATTTGGAGGGAGATCAATAACATCTACATCATGCATCGTGGTTCCGTAAATTTTAAGCGTATCTATATCACTATCTGAGGCTAGAAATTTTAGCTTACGATTACCGCCAGATTTTAGAACGCAACCTTGAACACCACGAACTCCAGCTTTCGTTCCAAGCTGGAAACTAGTAGTACATCCTGCATTACTTCCTATAGTAATCTGGAAATGGTTAGGCCCCACTAGAGATTCAGCAGCAGGACGGTTAGCAGTTCCAAAAGTTCTGTACAAGTTTTCAGTTACTAGAATCTGGTTAGTATCTGCAAATTGGAGATTGTGTGGCGCAGTAGAGTCTCCAAATTCTATTGGCCCATTGAGAAAATAAACTCCATTATCTTCGCGAACTAGACCTGCATATATAGCTTCGTCTTTACTCAGCCATTCAGCGAAATCTCTAGGTTCGGCTGCGCCATTAGTTATTATGTAGGCAGATTCAGAGTTTCGATGGTATTGTACATAATCCACATAAGAATCGAGAGTAGCTTTAAACTTTTGTAAATGTTTAAACGTCACTCCAAAGTATCGTACGTCAGTAAGATCTAAAGCGCCGTTAACTGCGTCTGGTGTTGACTCTACATTTACTACGTAACGTTTCCAGCCACCAAAGTAACTATCGCTTCCTCCCACATACCACTCAGACCAATTTCCAGCGCCATCAACCAATCGCATTCTGTGACCGCCGTTCTCCCAAGTATCTGCGGTATGAAATGCTAGGTCAATGATCCAAAAATATATAATTGTATCTGCTAAGTTTTGGTTTGACCCTATCTCTGCATTCAAATCACATTGAATTGTTAGTGTTTCAATATCTACGTTAACACCAATTGAAGCAGTTGGTTCTTTATATAATTCAGTATCAGCGTCAATTGTTGGGTCGCCAGCCCAATTACCATCAGCATTACAATTGACTAACGTAGTTAAATTACTTGAGAGTTCAAGCGCCATTATTGCCTACCATAGAGAACTATACCTAAGGCTACATGTGCCCATAAAGGTATAGATCTGGGAGTTGGAATATTTATAAAGGACGTTCTGCTTTTTAGTCCTACTAAATCTCCTTCTGGCACATCACCATAGTCATTACCAATTACATAAAAAACGTCATCTTGAGGATGTTTGAACTCTTGTAATGGAGCACCTCTATTAGCAGAAAGAACAACTATTTTAGCTTTTGAATAAGCTTTAGCCGCTTCTTTTAAACTAGAAAATTTTTCGTAAGTTATCTCTTGGTCACTACATTCAGGAGTGTCTTTTCCGATAGTTATCAAGTTAGTGCAACCAAATGCTTTGGCAGTTAATCTATAGAAAGATAGGAGTTTTTTAGCTCCAAGTCCTTGAGTAGCTTCTTCCTGCCAATATACAATTACTCCTATCATTTAACATCCTCCTATTTCGACAAAAATTTCTTATTAATTTGTTCTTCCTTATGGTTCGTCTCTAGTTTCAATGTCCCCAACGAGTTTTATGTCACGAACACGGAGTACTGTTGCTTTATCATCGTCGTACAGAGTTTCAGTATAATAAGCATCTGAATGTTTCTTAAGGGTTTTCTTATTCCATAGAGACTTAAATACTGAAGCTACTCTATCAAAAATAGAATCCGACGCACCAATGGAAACTGGTATGTACCTATCAACATCATTTAAAATAGCCCCAGCATCGATAACTCCAACTATATCAAAAGTAGGAGAAGCACTGAACTTATACCATCCTCCGCCAATCTCAGTAATTACAGGAGCAGAACCAATTAGATCCTGCCCATTACTAACTCTTAAATAGATAAACCATGCGCAAGTTGAGTCAGTAAAAGGAAGTCCGTTGTCAGCAACATAGAATTTATATTCCATTTTCTCCTACCTAAAGAATTTTGGTGAACCTACTGGTTGAATAAATTGAGACTTAGTTCCTCCTGGGGCGCTTGATATGGGTAAAGTAGTAAAAGTTTCTTCTGCGCCTTCCGCAATCCGACCTAAAGGGCCAATGAAACATGGTTTAAAGTAGTAAGTAGTATTATTTTGGAGTCCCTCTAAATCAACCACATGTCCTGTTTGTTTGAACTGTCCTTTACTTAGGTCAATTTCAGACCAAGCTAGCGCAATCTCTCTTTTAGACTGAGGGTGTATAGTTTCATGAGTATAGTTTCCTGAAGATGTCCCGTACCTAACAAATGCTGCCCCGTCGCATCGTGTCCCTCTAGGTCCTGCTTTCGAATTAAAAGTAACTCTGGCTGAATTAGGTGTCACATTTGAAACTTCCGTTGTTTCAGCGTCTAAAGGTTTATTTAAAGTTAGAGATAGTACACATGTACCTTCAATGTTAACATGTTGACCTGCATCAGGACTTGTATCAGTTTCGATTGTGAGTTGGTTTCGATTACCATATTCGTAACACGAGATTATGTTTCCTTTACCACTACCATTAATACCAGCAATAGCATAATTTGTACATTCGATAAAGTCACAATACCAAAGCCAGAAATCTCCTCCATGTGCAGCAGAATAATTAAAACCTCTTTGTCTTGTTTTCCACACTACACATTCTTCTATGTTAATCTCCCAGTCTCCATCTAATACCAGAAACAAAGCATAATCTTCATTTCCATTATAGAAGTAGCAGTTCTTGAAATCTGGAAAAGTATGTCCATCAGTTACCCAAAGTTGGATAGTTCCATAAGGAGCACCACCAGTTTTGTCATCAAAAACCCAATCTTTGAAAACTGGAAAAGGGTAGTCCCACTCTCTTGGTCCATTATCTCTTCCAATAGGGCCAGTCATGTTATAAACATAGTGTCTCTCAACATCATAAGTGCCGTTAAAAGTTCTGTTAGCAGTACCACCCCAATACAGCCAGAAGCAACCACAATGCCACCAAATACAGTTTTTTAAAGTATAATCACCTGAAGCTGTTCCAGCGAGGTTAAACATTGGTAATTCTGGTCCAAAGTCACAATACTCTATAAAACATTTTTGGATATTAACGTTTCCCGAAAGTCCGCCTGCATGGTCTGGATATACCCTCACAGGTCCGAAGTCAGAACAAGTTATATGGCAATATTTAAGAGTTACATCTAAATCAAAAGCCGTGCTAAAACCGTTATATGAGTGCCACTGTTGGTTAGGAAAATTAGTAGGATCCGCTGAGATAAAAATCTTATTACACCAATCTGACGCGATAGCTCTGAACTCACCTTTCGCATTTATATCATTTCTTCCATAGATTGTATAGTCCCCATTGTAGTTGATCTGAGAATTCGATTCTATTGTTACTAAAATACGACTTGAACCTGGATCTGGATCTCCGATGAGACAATTCGCAGTTATGTGGTGCTCATCGGTAGCAGCCCAAGTTTCGTTTGCTTCAATGTTTCCTGAATGGTTAACAATAGCCATTAGATAAAAATATCCTTTTCAACTATAGGGGTACCTTCTATTACTAGATGTTCTTCGTTAGGATCTATTATTTCAGAAGCTCTATCATGAGACTTAAATAATTTAGCTTTCACTTGTTCAACTTTACTATGAGTTAACATCTTTCCATCTCGTGGTCTTATAGGCAGAGGAACATCAGATTCAATTAAGCTCCACTTACCGTCTTTCGAACAAGTTATCTGTCTTACAAAATGTTCGAATCTATGTTGATCTGAGAAAAGAACGACGAATGAGGCATTTGACCGCTTTTTATTCTTAACAGAATAGTAGTACCGGTTAGGAACGGGACCATTCCATAGTGGACGTTTAGTTCCTGGATGGAATTTTCTAGATTCTATTGAAGCAAAGTCTCTTTTAACGCCATTAGACATTCTTCTTTCCTCCTACTAGTTTTCGCTTCCTTCTACCAGATTTTGAACTTTTAAGAAGAAACCCGTGCCAATGCGCTGCAACAAAATTCACCATATTTTTACTTTCCATAAACGTATAACCTGGATACCTTTTTTTCACTATTTTCTCTACTTGTTCCTTTTCACTAGAACTTATTTTAGATCTATGATTTTTCAGGGCTATTCTGGGATGTTCACATCCACCACAAGAAATACCAAAGAAAGACCCTTCTTCCCAATCTTTAGCCCTAACTGAGCAGATTGGACACTTCGCACTAAAATATTCTACTTTCACCTTTTCCTCCATTGTTGGATACCCAATAATGGCTTATATCGAATCTCCTTTCAGGTTAGAACGATCTGTTTTGGAGAACTTGATATACTAATTCAACTCTGATTGTTCCAGTGGCTATTGCATCATGATTGATTATATGAACGTATAGTCTATTTAAAGACGTAGGAATGTCATGATTACAAATGATGAGCTGTGACGTGCTAAACCTATAGTATCTATTAATGTTACCAGACCTCAGAAACTCATATATAGTGTTAATCAACTCATCATCATTTCTAGTTAGTAACCTGGATGTGAAGTTAGTTGATAAGCAATCTATCCCACTACTCCAGAGTTTTATAGCATACGCTCGTCCAGTTAGAGGAACCGTTCTTCCTTGCGGATAATATGTATAAGGTTCGTCTTGCGGATCTGTTGCTGGGAGCTCTAGAATTACAAAGGAAGTACTATCTGGAGCAACTGAAGGCAGTTCATATGTAGCCCAAACAAAAGGGTCAGCAACTGCAGATGCAAATGCGTCAACTAAAGTTGCGGTAACAATTGTCTCAGCCATAACTTTTACTCCTATTTCTTTTTATTATTATGCTCGATCCGCTCAACACGTTTATCTAACTTCTCTATTTGTGAGTCAAGATTACCAATTTGAGTTTTTATAACTTCAGTATCAGTTTTTACAGTTAATAATTGATCAGACATTTGGCTTGTAGTTTCTTTTAAAGCAGAAGTATGAGTTGATATTTGAGCGCTCAAAACATAAAACCCCGTAGTCATAAAAGCCATAAAGATACTAACAATAATCCCAATAACCCAACAAATAAACTTAGTATTTGACTTCTTTCCCATTTCACCCCATATCTCTTTCCTGTCGCCAGAGCATTTCGTAGTTTCCTTGTAAAGTTTATCAATATCAGCTTGAACTTTAGTATGAACTAAACATGACTCATGTGGAGAACCATTTCCCATCAATTTCTCCCTTTTATAATTTTGTCAGAAACAAACTAAAACTAGTTCGTTAGTAATACATTGAATGACGATTTTTCCGAATTTTCCGGTTTATAACCCGTTGAAATTATTCAAGAAAAATTCTGGAAAATTAGTATTTACCTCGTTCTCAGAATTCGTTCATTTAGCAAATATTACTGTATTTCTCTACTATGTAATCCAAAGTTACGATTTCATAGTTGTGGTCAGCGTCCTTTAGTTTCAAGTATCTATCGTTAGCACCTTTTCTATAAGCAACATGAACCCATCCATCAGGGAAGTATTCAGCAATGAGTTCACGGAATTCAAGAGTCCTATGAATGAATGAAAGAATACTTAATAAAGAAACACCTCTTCTTATCGGTTCAATATCAGCTGCTTCTCCACGAGCATGATTAGAAGTAATAGAACTTCCTATAGCTAAACATAATTCTGGACATCTGAAACCCGAAGTAACTCTCAAAGGCCCAAAGAGATTCCTTACTGGTTGGAGAACTTTTACCGCTAAAGTTTCAAGATTTACCCACTGTTCTTCATTTGGAATATTGATTATTCCACGCCTAAGAGCAGTAGCAGATTTTATCAGTTCTCCATAAGTAAAATCAGTAGCACCTGGTATATCCGCTGTTAAATCTCTAAGCATAATTTATCCTTTCAGGTTTCTACTCCCATCGAGAGAGTTGTTCTCATAAAGAGTTTCCAACTTACTTCCTAGAAGGCCGTCATCTCTTACATAACTTTTTAAATGAGTTTCCAAAACGCCAGCGCTCTCTAAAAACTTATTAATTTCTTCGATCAAACGTACCTCAGTCGGCTCTGAATGTAACTCTCTTAGAAATCTCTGAGCTAATCTGGTTAAATCCATCTTGGTTATCTCCCTGCAATTTTATTGAGAGCGTCTTGTAATTGGTTAATCGTTATATCTATTCTAGCTTGGATCTCTGCTTCATCTTCTTCGTCTTCTATATCAGGATACTCTCTTATGGCAACTAAAAGATCAAGCGGATATATTTGGTTGCTTAAAGCAAGTGTAGCAGCATTACGTAAGTCATCGATAGGAGATACACCAGGGTCAAACCTTCTTAGTAAATTAATAGCTGTTTGGATTTGGTCTGTGTCCATCAACGAAAACACCACAATTTATAATTTGTTCTTGTGAACTAACAAGTTCTATACTTACTTCTTCAAACCGAAGAAGTTAGCCATTTTTATTACTTCTTTTCTTGTAGGAGGTTTTGGTGGTTTGGGGAAGTAGTCTGCGGCGGGGATTATAGGGGGTTTTATTTGTTTTTCATGTATAACTTTTACAGTTGGTTTCTTTTGTAACTGCGTCATTTTTATCTTCATTGTTGGTTTATCTTGGAAAGAAACTTTATCGTTACAAACCCTATAGAAAAGATTCTCAGTATCCTGAAGTTCTAAATAACATTCTCCAATTCCTTTCTCTATACTATCTTTAAGAATAGGTAAACGAATAGTTATTAAGTTACCTTTCATAGAAGCTTTGAATCTATGAACAGTTCCATCAGGAAAAGAAACTACTAAATTCGCGCTCACAAGTTTGTTATCACCTTGAGTTTCTATAACATATTCTAGTGTTTCTTTTCTGTTAAGGTTTATAGAGATCATTTTAAAGCACCTTTGTAACTACCTTCTTTTTTGGAATCCCTTTTTTGTGGTAAGTTACTTTTGTTGGCCTCAGCTCCATGTGCTCTGATTCTATGACTGCTTCTCTCCTTTCCCTAAAAGATACTTTCGGAGCTAACTTTTGAGCAGGAAACCCAACTTTTAGTTGAATTGAAACTCCATCCTCGAAAACTATCTCATTACGAGATACTTTTCTATGAACGTCATTTTGGTCGCAAACATCTAAATAACAGATTCCCTCAGTTCCTTTTTCTATCTTGCCATTAAGAACAGGGAGTTCAACTCGAATAGCATCTTTTCTCAAGTGTCCCTTGAACTGGAGATCTGGACTGTCAGGAAGAGAAACAACAAAATCTACAGACTTGATATTTTTAGCGTCTTCTTTTCTTATGTCAAAATCTAAAACTCTCTTCCTTCTAAGATCTACTGTAATCATTACTATCATCCTTTTGGTGTATTTATTATTTGTTCTTTCGAGTAGTCTGATCTATTATCTCCTGAACCGCTGAGAGGACATTTACAGGTCTAATTGCTTTCATACAAGATCGACTAGGACATATCCACGGTCTCATTACTCCTCGAAACATCTCACTATCGCCAAAATAACCTTGTGGACGACCACAGAAAAGATCATTAAATTCACAAGAATTTGGAATCCATAAGTTTTTGTTAATTTTATGACCTGCTATATAAGGATTACTCCTTCCAAATAGAACTACACCAGGTTTTCCTACAGCTGCACCACAATGACCAACGAAGCTCTCAATACAAATGTAAGTTAAACAATGCTTTATTAAAGCTGCAGTTTGTCTAATTGAAGTCTGACCCATCAAATAAGTAGTCACTCCTTTAATAGGTTCTTCTTCTGGCCCTCCAATTTGAACTACATCATATTTTTCAGTGAGTTCTGATACAACCTGTTCCCAGCACTCAGGAAACCAATCTTTGTTTGGCGTTATCTGAACTTTTGGGTCGAAGAGAAGTTTAGCACCGTATGGATGAATAAGGATAACTTCTTTTGGGAACGTTTTGATAAAGTCAATTGCCTCCTCTTCTTCTCCCTTTAATAGATAAACTTTTATATTGTCTTCATAAAATGGGACATTATATAAGTGACACCAAACCATACTTAAGGGACCAGGAAAAAGTTTATGAGCACATGCGTTGTAAATATCCCTCTTAATAACAGACCCAAAGTGTTTCAACGGTTTCACCCACTTTTCAAAGAGATCGCCAGGAGAAGCTAAAGAGTAAAGATGATCTATATGAGGGTTATTAATGAGAATCTCATGATGCGCTGATCCAACAACTATCTCCTTCCCTTTATGAAACTTCATAGCTGACTCAATCATTGGAGTAGCACAGATAGCATCTCCAACCCCACCGTCTTGAATGATAACAAAAGCTCTGTCTTCTGGAGGTCTCTCTTCACCTATAAGTTCTTGAATAGTTTTACTAGCTGACTCACTTTTCTTAGGAACGTCGTCTCTCGTAACTAGTACTTCTTCTCCTATTTCTACATCTGTTAGCTCAATTTCTTGACTTTTTACTGGCGAAGATTTCTTTTGAATAGGTTTCTTTACGCCTGGTGGTTTTTTGAGAATTCGTTGTACTAACTTATCAGTCATTCCTTCCTCCATTAGAATTGAAGTTGTTTCGAGCTAAAATACGGTTTCCATCTCTCTAAATACTTTTCCCAATTTTCCCAAAAAATTTTTTCGTATTTCTCTTTCTCTTTACCCATAGTTGCGTTAATAACATGCTCAATTACAGCTCTTGGATCATAAAGAACAGAGTAACCTCTTAGAACCAACTTAGTCATTAGATCTGCCTCTTCAAAATACGCTGGTTTAAAATGGAGATCAAAGTTTAAGTTTAGTTTTCTTAGTATCTTAGCATTGTAAAGAACGCAGCAACCGTTTACCCACAATCTTCTCTCTACAAAACAAGTTCTTGGGTCATTCTCTTCTAGACCACAATATGGGTCCACTATCTCACCATTCTCTAGTCTAGTCCCTGTGTGAGCTATTTCGGTTGTTCCATACTTTAAGACTTTACAACCAACAGCTGCTACATTAACGTTAGAAAGCATTCTACTAACTAAAGAGTAAAGGGTGTTTTTTCTAAACTTAACATCACTATTCATTAGTAAAATATAGTCAAACTCAGATCTGTTCTTTAAAACATCTTCAAATATATTGAAAATTGCTTGCGTGTAGCCTACGTTATCATGTTTTACAATTGGAATACCCACTTCTTGAGGTAAAGAGAAATAGAGACTATTCAGCTCTTCATCTGTACTTCCATCATCCCATAATACCATACTATAAGCGAAACCTTTTATGTAAGAAGGAAATAAAGAATTCACACACTCTAAAAGAAGGGGAATTTCTCCTTTAAAAGGTATCGCTACAAAAATAAATGGCCACCTCATATCGCTTTCTTTCTATCAAGTTGATCTTGTATTTCTGCTCGCATTTTCGCAGCTTGCTCCTTCCATGAAAAAACTAGACCTTTTGTCTTTGGTTTGAAGTTTCCACATAAACTATGTATAGATCTCTCTATAAATATGTCCTTGTATTCGTCTGAATGAGCATCTCCTTCAATTAGATACCCGCTAATTCTATCTACAACTTGTTCTCCTAATGCTCCAAGATCTGTCGTAACTACCCAAACGCCATTAGCCAACGCCTCTAAAACAGCCATACAACCTGTTTCTAAGTAGTGGTTTGGATAAAGCATAACTTTCGCTTTCGTAAACTCCTCATAAAGTTGTTTCTGAGAAACCGCGCCAATATATTCAGCGCCCTCTATCTGGTTAATTGTTCTATATAACTCCCCGAAGCCTCCCTCTGGCTGTCCATAAAGAGACATGCTAGAGAAAACTTTTAACCTGGGTTCTATACCGCGTTCTTTACAACCCAAAAAGATTCTAGGCCATACTTCAACTAATACATCTAATCCTCTAAAGGGTGTTGAAGCGTAAACTGCTATTGGTTCTTTTTCACTATTTGTAGTTAACCAATCGTCATTGTAACCATTCCGAATTACAATAACTTCAACATCAGGAAAAGCCCATTTGATTTCTCCACAGGCGTAGTTACTTATTCCAAATATACAGTCAGCATTTGTAGTTGCATAAAGGTTAGATTGGAGAACTTGTAACCCTGGTTCATTCATATCATCTTGTGACCATAAACATTTTACTTTTGCATCTAAGTAAGGAGACATAAGCGGTTCTGGATCTCGCATTGTAATAAAGGCGTCCCAATTAGCACTTCTATAGTTAAGAAAAAAGTCTGTTAAGGTCTTATAAATTACTCCGTTAAAGTTAGTAGTCTTTCTAGGAGTTGTTCCGTTATAGATAGCTATTTTATCTCTTGGAAAGACTATTTTCCAATTTCTAGTCATGTTAATGAGTGCACTTTCGCTTCCACCTAAGCCCCGCTTCTCAAGAAAATCTCCGTCAAATTGGAGTCTCATTGAATAGAAAGCTACATTCATTTTCTCAGACCTTTATATCAAACCTAATACAGGGAACTGGTATGCTCACTTCTGGATTTCTACGAAAATTAGTAAATCCTGCTTCTGCTAAAACTTTCCATAAAATATCTTCTGTATAGTGAACTTTATGACTCTGCCATTGTTCATTTGGACTCCCTTGTAGCCATATCTGTCGACCATGTTCGTCCATCTCTCCTCTTTCTACTCGTTCGTCCAAGTCTTCACAATCTGGAACTTCTATTACTAAGTGTCCTCCCGACTTCAGTATTTTAGAAAGTTTCTCAAGGGTAGGTTTAGCTTCTTCCAATAGTATGTGCTCTAGCGTATGAGAAACGAGAATTATATCTATTGAATGCTCTTCAAATTTAGAGTCGATGTCTCTTATATCACATACTAAATCTGGCTTACATTCAGGATTAATATCAATGTTTGTCCACCCATCGATGTACATATAAGAACAACCAATATTCAGCTTCTCTCCATATGTAACCCACATTTGTGGTAGTGTAAATGGGTAAGAAGTTCTACAAAATTCGTCAATTTCTAATAAGTCATACTTACTAAAAAAGATATCTTTCGCCTTTAGTATAGCTTCTTCCCGTTCAGGAGTTTTAGGTTTGAAAGTAGTATCTTCATGGTAAAAAGGAAAAGCGGGAGTATCAACTCCTCTTATTTTGAACCCTAAAGTTTGAGCTCTATAACACCAATCTACATCTTCAAACCCCCACGTACCTTTCTCCATCGGGTTCCCAAAAATAGGATCAAACTTCCCAACAACTTCCCAAACTTTTCTTGAAGTAAATAAACATGCGACAGAGAGAGTATAAGATTTCAACTCATGCGCCCAGCAGTATATAGGGCCAACTGCGCCGACATCAGGTTCCTTAGTAAACTTATCGTAAAGAAAATCGAGCCAATCTATAGTTTTGTTATACTTTCCTAGAATTCGAGCGTCATCATCAATAAAACAAATATACTTACACTCTTTCCTACCTTCTGCGCCTATATTTCTAGCTTCACTTACAGAGACTTCTTTTTGTAAGTTGATGAGTTTTATATCTACTTCTTTAAACTCTTTAACAAGAGTTTCTGTCTCTTTATGTAATTTTTCGTCGTCAGTATTATTTACAACAGTTATACAATAAGGTTGATCAGTATTATCAACTATACTTTTAAGTAGATCTCTTAAGTCTTCATTTTGGTTTTCATGACAAATAGTCACTACGGATATCTTTTCTTTTATTTCAGTTTGTGAGGGAAGCCATTTGTCCATCCTCTTTTGGAAGATTTCCTCATCACTAATCCAATTACTTTCTGTTGTTAAACTACCTTGAGTTTCCCTAATCCCACCAATCATTGGATGAAAATGGAAAGCAACAGCTGAAGGAACAACTAGTAATTTGTAACCTTCTCGGAACAACCTGTAGCTAAGATCAGTTTCTTCTCGGTGACCAACGGGAGAAAGGTTAAGAAAATATCCACCAACTTTTTCTGCTGCTGTTTTTTTGTACATAAAACCAGAGTAAAGGTGTTCTACCGAAACTGGTTCGTCTGTAGGATGGATATTAATACTAAGAGCACCGCTTATAAAGAGTCCATCTTTATTTCTTTTGATCCTTCCTAACTCTTCAAGTTGTTCCCTAGTAGATTCTTCAGGAAACACCTGATCTGATAAGTCCTCATGAGGATTCAGGTAAATTGGACCAGCGGCGACGAGTTCCTTTTCTCCTTTATAATTTCTAAATATTTCTACTAACTCCTCTAAACAAGATGGTTGTAGAGAAACGTCATCATCAACTCTAAAAATTAACTCTGTTTTTGCTTTGTCCAATATTTTCTGACTCCCATATTGAGGACCTTTTCTTTCTCCTTCTATTATTTTAACAGAATGCCCTGAACTCTCTAGAAGCTTTATCAAGGACTTTATTGTGGGATTGTCATCAAGAAGAGCTGAGAAACAGTCGTTATAAATAATAACATCAAATTCTTGGCAAGTTTGATTTAGAAGAGATTGAAGGAGAAGCGCTAATTCAATACCTCTATCCTTAGTTGGTATTCCCACTGTAACTCTGTAATTTCCCGGGTTCCTAACTTTTTTCTTAGACGACTCTACTCTCTTAAAATGCTTATGTTCAATTTCTTCTAAAAAAGGAAGTAAACGTCTTCTAACAACTGCCTCCCAAGTAAATTCCCTGTGGATATACTCAGAAGCCAACTGCGCTAACTTTTTAGACTTTTCGTATTCACCCTTAACAGCAGCCATTACTTGGTAGAGTGACAATCTGTTTACTTTATTCCATTCTCCTTTCAAATAGGGGTGTTCATTTTCTATCGGGGTTAAAGTCGAAAGAACAGGATGTATAAAACTTTTTAGAAACTCGTAGTACCCATTTGAATCAGTAGCTACAACTGGTACTCCTATCGCTAAAGCTTCAAAAGGAGTCATTCCAAACCAGTCTGCTCTTGTTGGGTAAACATAACAATGAGCTTTCTTGTATAAGTCTACTAAACTTAATTGTCCTTCATTTTTATCAATTAACTTTATGTTTTCCGACGCTTCACAAAGTCTCTTAATTTCATCCCCTTGATAATAATCCATGTGAGTATTTCGTCGTAAAATCAACTTAGCGTTACTATCTCTAAAGTAAGTCTGGAATACCATTATCAAATCTTGTGTTCCTTTTCTTAAAGATGTCTCACCAACGTAGAGAAAGGTAAAAGGCTTTCGAGGTGTTGTTTTTCTAAGAGTAAAAACATCTGGGTCTATACCATGTGGAAAAATACTGATTGGGATTTTCACACCATTTGAAGCCATAAGTTTTAAACTAAATAAAGAAGGAGTTAACATGTAATCCATAAAATTATTACAAATCTCAGCAGGCGACACATTAGCTTCACTTCTATACCACTTGGTTGAGTCTGCGCCAGTATAACCAACATTTACTTTACAACGTACGCTAGAATAAATATCTGGATAGCTGAAGAAAATTCCTACGGAGTCTTCCCTATAACCCTTTTTCAGTGCTTGTTGTACTTCTGGTGGATAAGAACCACTAAGGTCCGAAGGTTCTAAAGCGTGAAGACCAACATCAAACCCAAGTTTAACCAACTCTCGAACTACGTTTATTGCTACAACTCCCATCGCTGTAAATTCATGTAAATAACAAATCCAAGTGATTATCATAGGATCCTTTCTAAGCTATCACAGTTCCAAAACCATGTTGTCCTCTATAATCATAACATGAGTTATTACAAGCGCAACTTTCCTCATAACAAGTTTGGTCGCAAGAACAGGCAGTGTAACCATAACAAGAATCGTCACATTGGTCACACTCATCAATATTACAAGAAGAATTACATGTACATCCCGTGTAGGCATAACAAGCAGCATAACATCCTGAATAGCATGCAGCACCCCCGTAACAATCACAGCCATCGGTACAACAACCTTGGTTATAACAAGAAGCAAAACAAATCGGACATGTATAAGAAGGATTATAACAAGCGCAAGCACTGTAACCGTAACAAGAAGTAAAACATTGATCGCATTCGTCATTGTTACACTCACTATCACAAGAACATCCAGAATATTCATAACATTCTACATTACACCCACACCCTTCTGTATAACAAGTATCATAACAATCACATAACATGTCTCGTTCGATCTCCTATGCTTTTTTTGTTATGGAAACAACCTTGCATCTTGAACTGCTATTGCTTGTGTTCCAACTCGGAATTCACACCATACATACGCACTGCCAAGTCCTTGTATCAAAGGACCACCATACTTCTCAAACTTCACTAACTCAAAGCCATACGGATCTAATTTTCCTATCACATCGTTTTCTGTTATGTTTGGGTTATCGAGAACGTTTAATTCGTTCCTTAGAATTTCTTTAGTTGGTTCATCAACATATGTTACATAAGACGATGATAGTGGAATATATCCATCTCTTACAGGTTCAACTAACTCGCAGATAGTACTTGTGTACTTCTCTGTATAGTGTTTTCTATAAAAAGTCCATAAACCATCTTTCCACGATAATATATGATAATCTTGATGGTAGATAGATTTTCTTTCAACTACTATAGCTGTCATAATCATTAAATACTTTAAAATCTTAGTAAACTTATCGGAATCCATTAAGTAATTCTCGTTTATAACTATTTGGTCTGCTTGTTGTTTTAGTTGAACAACATTTTCACCAGTAAAAATTTCCTCTAAGTAGTTACTTGGTGTAAGGAATAAAATATCAACTCCATTAGATTCACACCAACTAATAGTAGACGGTTCATCTAGTACTAAGTTACTTGGTGAGAAAGGGTCCCCAAAAAGGAAGTACAGAAAAGCTACAACATCCCAGAAACTAGCCATAGTAACGTCAGCTAGTTCTTTAGCTCTAGAAACAGCAGCTGCGTGTCCATTATGAAGCATCCATGCGCCTTTATACGTAAACCCTACGTTCGCTAAAGTTTGTCCTGTTGGAAGAGCTGCTTGTAACTCAGTAGTTGATCTAGCAATAATCATCTCTCCTCCTCAAAAAAACTTTCGTTGAACCAAGTAAAAGTTTTGTTCTCTTTATCTCGTCTTAACCAGAACCTTGCGTGTTGAGACTTAGTTTCTGGACGCCAGAAGAAACTTACACAGTTTAAACCCGAAAGATCTCGATTATAGAAATTTACATCTTCTCTAGAACGGAGACCTTTCTTCAGAAGCGGTTTATTTATCTCAAGACCAGAATAGCTGCGAGAATTCGATATATCATTACCAGTAGCATCTTTTACGGGTCTAACTAAATCATAAGTAGATTTTCGGAAAACAATATTATGCCACCAATGAACGTAGTAATACCGCCAACAATCTTTCGATCCCCCGCAATGATAATGAGGTCCTATGATTTCGTTAATCATAGTTTTATTCGCCATACCACCACGAAGTTCTTCGTACCACAATGGATCTTGAACTATTGGTTGTGGAAGACACCAATCGGGAAGTTGTTTACGTAAACGCTTAAGCATTTGTTCGTCGGTATAGTATTTTCGCCAAGGAATATACTCTTCGTTCATGATAATTACGAGATCTGTATTCTTCACTAAATAATCCACATCATCAGGAATAGCGCCTGCTCGGGGCAGAAAAGTATAACCCAGAAGAGCTTCGCTTATGTAGGAAGTGTTTCTCCAATAGATCCCTACTATATAGTCGCTATTTGCTCGAGTTAACTCCAAACAAGCGTCGTGACCAGCATGGTGGTTTCGCGCAAACCCCCAAAGACCCCAACGACCTTCAACTTCTTTTAGTCTTTCAGCTGCGTCTTCAAAGTTATAAACGATTTTGTCCATGCTATTTCCTTATTTCCAAAGTAGCCAAGAAGATACATAAAGTACAACAAAACCAACTCCTACTAGAGTTGCTACATAATCTTTATTTGCAAACCTTCTAGCATAACCCCAATAGCAGGGAGTTTGAATCGAAGCAATACATTGAAAACCAATCCAGAAAGCTAATGGTGCAACAGTTGAGAAAAAGAAAGTTAATATGTACCCAAAAGAAGCAATTAATAATAAAGGCCAGTGACCTACTTTATCTCCAATTCTGGCCCACGGATATCGTAAAAGTCCTGCAAGAACAAAACCACCACCAAGAAGAAAAGGTTTAGAACTTCCATAACCCGCAGCTGCTAATTGTGGCCAAAATTGAGACATAACGGGGTAATAGATACCTTGGCAGAAGAAAACTCCAATAAAAAACCAGAATCGATAATCTTTTGCCCACTCAACAAACTTATCAAGTTTCCATTTTGTTTCTAAGTTATCATCAGGCATTAGTATGTATGAAGTAATTCCAGCTCCAAGAAATATTGCTGTCATAGCTAACGCCGTAACAGTCCAACCAAGGCCAGTGAGAACGCTAGCTAATACAAGCAGAAAAACCAAAGCTCCAACATTTTTAGCTATAGCCTGAGGAACTATAGAAGTTGCTTTTCCGCCACTCAAAATTTTCAAAGGTCCACTGAAAGGCCCAAGTTTGATAAAAGCAGCAGCAACACCAAGAAGTATTCCAAACCCCCACGGAGTATATGGAAGAGTCAGTAGACCTACTGTCCCTGTTATAACAGCGCCTAACAAAGCTTTCCTTGTTGGAATCTTATCTAAAAAAACACCAGCAAAGAATATTGAAAGAGCGATCATAAGAAAGTAGATATGGAGAGCTTCACTTAACCATGGTGCAACCAAATCTGTTTTAGCAAAAACCACCAAACCTCTTTGGATAGCATAAGCGCCAAAAATTATGCTCGCGAGAGGTAACCACATTAGTTTTTCGAAAAACTTCATTTGTTTTTTTCCTTTCAAATTATTCGTCTAGTATCGGGAGGGTCCATTGGTCCTTGATAGTTAGTATTATAACAAATGCAAGACTCTCTGCTTTTCCTATCTCTATAAAAGATCTCTTCTTCGCTTCCTTCTCGGTAGCACATATTATAACAAATACAGGAAACACCACTTCTTGATGGAGTCGTTCTTTGTTTAACAAACTTCGTCCCAACTTCGTATATAAGTTTTTGGTATTCGCAAACTTTATCTACCATTCCAAAAATACTTCCTGTAAGATCAGCAGTAACAGCATAACATGATCCTGCGCAAAATTTATAAATTGAGCATTCACCACATTGTTCTTCTCTCTTCTTAGGGAAATCTAAGAATATTTGTCTCGTTTTATTAAACCCCTTTTCTATGTTTCCGATTCTCCATTTCTCTCTAGCTTCTACATTCTTTTTGGAGTTTCCATATTTATTAAAACGATGGCAAGGGTAAATATCCCCATCTATTGAAAATCCAATATAAGATCTAGCTGCGCCACAGGGATAATTCTGCCAAATCCCACTTCCCGGATCACTCAAGTGTTTACAAAAGAAATCTGGATGAGCATTCATAAACTCTGACAACAAAACTAATTGTTTCTCTAATATTTTCAGATCTTTCTTCTTCCAGTCCTCTTCAAAAACAGGCGAGAAAGCAACCCATTTAATCCCTTCCTTATAAAACCACTGAGCCGCCTCAAAGAGTCTAGGGGCTAGTATCTTTGTGAGAGACATACGAAAACGAGCATCAGGCCATACTTTTAGTATAGTGGGAATTAATTTTACTATGTCATCCCAAGTCCCTTTTCCGTTTGGATAAACACGATAACTATCATGTGTTTCTTTTAGACCATCTAAAGAAATCATGAATTTAGCGCGGTGGTCTCTAAGAAACTTTAGTCTATCTTCGTTTAGAGGTAAACCATTTGTCGTTCCACCAAAAACAATTCTGCTCGACTTTCTTTCTGTATAGAGAATCAGCTTTTTTATCAAATTAAACTCAAGTAGAGGCTCTCCCCCCCAAAAGGATAGCTCATTATATCGCTTATCATACACAATATGATCAAGGAAAAAGTCAATTTGTCTTTTTCCCATACCAAGTTTTAGCTTTCTTTTTGTTCTTCCCCAAGTAAAACAATAACTACAAGCCATGTTACAGTTCTCTGTGACATCAATTGTACAGCTTCTTAACGGTTCTGTTTTCCAATTCATAAGTTTCCCTTTCAAATTATTAGCCAGTTGTTTTCTGAATTGAGAATGAAATCAAACACCGCTCGATGTCATTACAAAGGTCAACATAGAAGTAAAGAACATTTCCAGCGCTTAGAGTTTTCGACCACCCTGCCAAAACTGTATCCTCATATTTTATGGCGTTATTTATATATGGTTCATTCCCACCAGTGATAGAATCCCCATTATCAGGCGGATATGCTTCATAAGTAGCAGCTTTCCAAATATCTATCTTTATATCACCAGTTGTATCAGCGAAAAGTCTAACTTCTTGTATTTCGCAGTTGAAAGGAACCTCAAGCCAACCACCTGGACCTACTGCTATTACTTGCTCACAACCATCAATAAAGAATTCAATCCCTGCTGGACCAGCATAACCACTGATACCAGAATAACCTGAGATCCCGGAATATCCTGATATACCACTATAACCAGAAATTCCGGAATATCCTGATATACCACTAATTCCCGAGTAGCCAGAGATTCCAGAGTATCCAGAAATCCCCGAGTAGCCAGATATTCCACTAATACCCGAGTAGCCAGATATTCCACTAATACCTGAGTAACCCGAGATTCCCGAGTAACCACTTATTCCAGAGTAGCCAGATATTCCACTAATACCTGAGTAACCCGAGATTCCCGAGTAACCACTTATTCCAGAATATCCAGAAATCCCCGAGTAACCTGAGATCCCGGAATATCCTGATATACCACTAATACCTGAGTAACCCGAGATTCCCGAGTAGCCAGAGATTCCAGAATACCCGGATATTCCCGAGTAACCTGACATTCCTGAGTACGAACTATAACCAGAGTAACCTGACATTCCTGAATAACCGGAAATTCCAGAATATCCGGAAGTTCCAAATATTATCATCCTGGCCATAGAACTAAAATCCTTAACTAAGTTAGTGGATTTAACTTCTTCGAAAATTCGGCCAGTTTACCTTTCAACCTTTCTAATGAACTACCCTTTTTTATTTGTTCTTCTTCGAACTACCTTCTTATGGTTCGTCTAAAAGTTTAATTGTTTTTTCAAGAACTTCACTTTCTAGTTGTAATTGTTCCTTAGATTTCTTCCTATGACGGTCTCTAAGTATATCTCTACTTAAAGTTAAAAACTTTCTTCTAAGTTCTACGATTTCAGGATTAATCACTCTATATTGAGGTTCTTTTTCACCATTGTAGTTAGCTTGATAACATAAACAAGCTCTATTAGAAGAAGCATCAAAGTATTTTATTTCATATTCAGTTTTCTCAGAATAACACATATTATAGCAAACGCAAGCTTTGCCTCCTCCTTCTCGTGGTATATTTTCCCCCCAACCAGAGTTTAAAATTTCTACCCCTTCTTCTTTTGAAAGCTCTGCATATCGTAATCCAACCTTATGTACAATTTCTTGATATCTACAAAGATGTTCATGTGGCGTGTAAATATCCCCTGTTAAGTCAAAGTTAACGGCGTAACATCCACCATTACAAACTGACCGCTGAAATATAGAACATTCTAAACATTTCTTAGGTGGATGTTCTTTCCACTCATAGAAGGATCTTCGCCACTCATGGTTTACAAAACCATCATAAATAGACGCAATTGTTACTTTAGATTTTGCTCTCTCTTTTGTAGTTTGATTATACTTGTTAAATCGGTGACAAGGATAGCAATATCCATCAATGCTCCAACCAGAGTAACCAGCGCCAGCGCCACAAGGATTTTGTACACCAAGATCTCTATTGTTTATGAGAGCTTCATCATTAAAGTGTTTTAACACAATTGGAGATCCTTCTTTTGCCTTCTTAATAGCATAATTTATAGATAAGTTAAATTGCTCTTCTAAAAGCTCCCAATCCTTCTCTGTCCAATTCCCCTCAAAGACAAGAGAAAACGCAATGTTGTCTAAGCTAAGTTCTTCTACGAAATACTGAATAGATTCGAAAAAATATGGAACTGCATCTACTGCTATAGAGCTTCTGATTCTTTGAAAAGGAATTGCCTTTAACGCTTCTCTCGTATTTTTATCAACTACCTTCCAAGTTCCTTTTCCATCGCATGTTTTTCTATGAGCATCATGCGCTGGTTCTATACCATCAAGAGAAATCAACATTACACATTTATGATCTATTAGCCATTCGAACTTTTCTGGTGTATAGAATATTCCATTTGTGGTCCCACCAAATTGTATTTCCCACCCACCTTCTTTACCTTTTTCTTCAGCATAAAGAGTAAGTCGTTGAAGAAGTTCCCATTCTAAGAGTGGTTCGCCACCCCACCAAGTTATTGAACGTTTCTTTTCTTGTTTAATGTCTCCTTGTGGCAACCACCAATCTATAATTCTTCTTCCAATATCTTCCTTTAAGACTCTTCCTTTTCTTTGACCACTACGCCAAGTAAAACAGTAATCACAAGCAAGATTACAATGTTCTGTTAAGTCAATTGTAGTAGAATGAAATGGAGGAGCATTCTTAACACAATCGTTTATTTTCTCCATTATTTTTCCTCTAGCATCTCTTCTATTAGAGACGGCCTATAAAAGAAAGCGTCAAAATTTTCTTCGTAAATATTTCTAACAAGTCGGTTTAACTCTTTTTGCTTTTTACTTAAGATAGGTATATAACCTTGATACCGAAATAGAGAATCTCCATATAGTTGAACTAATCGAAACTTCGCTTTATTTGCTTCGAAAACAGGGTTTCTTGCTTCTCTTTTACCTTTT
>SMTZ1_10001741_pt1 | contig 21972 bp, 14 predicted proteins | sample DeeMarSWOR136_30_FD_25667 | JGI IMG/M metagenome (IMG submission 25667) | reverse complement strand
GGCGGTCTTCTCTTTTTTGGCGGATTACCCAGCCGAATCTTCTCTTATCTGCTGAGAAAGCTGCTTCACTGAGGTTTCTCTGAAAGTAATTTTCTAAATATTTGACAAGCCCCATAGGTTGTCCAATAGTTAGTGGATTTCTCAACTTTGTTACACGTGTAACAATTTATTCTCTTTTTAAATTTTGATATGACTTTTTTGATATAAAAGAAGATTTTTCAATAACCTCCTCTCATGCAGAAATTTATTCGAGAGCTCTTAACAGGTTATTTGGCAAAGGTCATAGTCTATCTCTTTGACAACCTTCTTCCAGTAACCCCATTGAATTGAGGACTAACAATTTGTTAAGGGTTATTCCTTCTCGAACAACTCTAATGTCTCTCTCACTTTTTTCTTATTCTCCTCAGTGGGTCTAATGACCATGATTCCCTCTAAAGGCTGTCCGTACACGATCACAGAGTTCTCATCAGCGTACAAAATGGCAGGAAGAGCTGCCAGATCTTCCTCACCCTCCACCAAAATTCGTTTGTATCCCTTTTTGATAGCATCAATTAACTCGTCAGTGATCTCAGATTGAGGATTTTTCACCGTGATATCACATTGAATTGTGGTTTCTAAATCTTCTCTCCTGCTCTTCCCATCTATAATCAGCATGGCAGGCTCTATACCCACTTTCAACAAGTTCTCAACCACCACATCCCCGATAGCTATCACCTTTTCTCCCTTGATCATTTTTTTCAAAATGTGGTAAGGTACTGGTATCTCTCCAGTGATTAACAATCCAATGCGTTCCTGCATTCTCTCCTGTGCTTTCTTGGTCATCCTCATTATCTGACCCGCAAAGCGTACCTGCCGGGATGGGTAATATTCAGGCTCTTGGCAAGCTCAGATTCAATATCAAATATGATGATGAGTCCGCTCCAGTCATCTGTCAAATGCGCCATCTTACATACTGGGCAAATATTCCCTTCCACAATTCTGTGACACTCCCTGCATGCTTTCATGTGCTTCCCTCTTTCTTCACGCTCTCCTGCTTTACACCCTCCAGTTTCTTCAGGTCCTCCTGTATCCATTCCAGCTTTCCCAGCCCTGGTTGCCGTAAGGTTAACCCTATCTTTGTCCCATCCTTCTTCTTGGAAATGGTCACAATCCTTGCCCTTACCTTGTCTCCTTCTTTCAAGAGTCTGCTGCTTTCTTTGGCAATTAACGTCCGCTGCTTGGAATCAAAGCTGATAAAGTCGTTGGTAATCTGGGAGACGTGCACTAACCCATCTACTGGTCCCAGCCTGATGAAGGCACCAAATTCCAGAATTTCTGCTATCTCTCCCTCTATGATCTCGTGGGTTACTGGATCGTAGGACAAAACCTCATACTCCACCTCGTAGTATGCTGCCCCATCACCAGGAATGATCTTTCCAGTCCCGATATTGTGCACATCCATGATGGACAATACTAATCCCAAATCCTTATCCCAGATGCCTGCATAACTATCCCGCAGTATGGAAAGGATTGCTTCTTTTAAATTCTCACCAAACCGGTGTGGGGGTACTCTTACCACATCTCTGAGGATTACTTTTCTGTACATGATATCACACGAATAAGGGCACAAACACCAGAGCAACAATAGACATCAGTTTAATCAGGATGTTCAGTGACGGCCCAGACGTGTCCTTGAATGGGTCTCCTACTGTATCTCCCACTACTGCTGCCTTGTGTGGGGCTGAACCCTTACCTCCTAGATTGCCTTTCTCTATATATTTCTTTGCATTGTCCCAGGCACCACCAGAGTTTGCCATGAACACTGCCAACAAGAATCCGGTTACGACAGCTCCTGCTAAAAATCCGCCCAGAGCTTCTGCGCCTAAGACCACTCCCACTATAACGGGGGACACTACTGCCAGACCACCTGGTATAATCATTTCCCGTAATGCTGCTCCTGTAGAGATTTCCACACACGTACTGTAGTCCGGCTTGGCTGTCCCTTCCATCAATCCAGGTATCTCCTTGAACTGTCTCCTTACTTCTTTGACCATATCAAAGGCAGCTCTTCCTACTGCTGCTATAGAGAAGGAGCAGAACACAAAGGGGAGTAGCCCACCAATGAATAACCCCACAATGGTGACAGGCTGTGTAATATCAATGGCAAAAGCAGAACCACTTAATTCTGCCACTTTGGTCCCGTAAGCACTAAACAAAGCTAAAGCAGTCAGCGCTGCAGAGCCGATGGCAAATCCTTTTCCAATGGCAGCTGTGGTGTTCCCTACTGCATCTAAGGCTTCTGCCCTCTCTCTAACTTCTTTACCCATTTTGGCCATTTCAGCAATACCTGCCGCATTATCGGCCACCGGACCATACGTGTCAGTAGCCAAAGTGATTCCTAACGTGGAGAGCATGCCTACAGCTGCTATAGCTATACCGTACAATTGTGCAAAGTGGTAGGCTATCAAAATTGCTCCACACACTGCTAACACGGGTATTACTGTACTCTTCATGCCCACAGATATGCCAGCAATGATATTGGTGGCAGGACCAGTTTCTGACGCACGGGCAATTCCCTGCGCAGGAGCTCTGTTATCTGCAGTGTAGTACTCAGTAACTAATCCAATGATAATACCTGCTATCAATCCTGCTACTACTGCCACAAAGATACCTATGTCACTATCTGTGATATAGACTAACCCAAGAGTTCCTAACCCCATGATAATGGCGGCTGCGAAGATTCCTCTGTTTAAGGCTGCATGTAAATTCTCACCAGAAGTAGACACGAAGAACGTGCCAATAATAGAAGAGAGTATGCCAATGGCTGCTATCTGCAGAGGAAGTACCACATGGTGTGTCACAGCCATGAAAGCACCAATAGCCATGGCAGCAATAACAGAATCCACGTAGGACTCAAATAAATCTGCTCCCATGCCAGCCACGTCTCCTACATTGTCACCCACGTTATCTGCAATCACTGCAGGGTTCCTCGGATCATCTTCAGGTATGCCAGCTTCCACTTTTCCCACCAGATCTGCTCCAACATCTGCAGCTTTCGTGTAAATACCGCCGCCCACTCTGGCAAATAATGCAATAGATGAGGCTCCAAAGCCAAATCCGTAAATAATGTCGGGATCGCCAAAGATGTAGTAGAAGATTGATACGCCCAAGAGACCCAACCCCACGACGCACATTCCCATGACCGTACCAGAGCTGAAAGCTGCTCTCAACCCAGCATTTAAACTGTTCTTGGCTGCCTGAGCTGTTCTGGCATTGGAGGCAGTCGCAATGCGCATGCCAATATTGCCAGAGAAAGCAGAGAATACAGCTCCTGCTGCAAAGCAGACTGCAGTCGGTGTGTTAATGGTTACTGCAATAATGGCAGTAACTACTACCGCAAAGATCACCAGCATTCTGTACTCCTTGTTGAGAAAGGTCATTGCTCCTTGGTGGATTGCTTCTGAAATTTCTTTCATTTTGTCTGTACCAGGGTCTAACTTCAAGATTCTATATGCAGTTATTGCTGCAAATATTAATGCTAATACTGCAGTTATGGGTGCAATTATCCACATGTTGATCACCAGGATGGTTACTCTTTTTTGGGTGCTTTATAACCTTTGTCATTAATTACAATTTTGATTCCAATTCCGATCACAGGTTGTCTGCCACTGTCTGCGCGACATCTAGGGTAGAAGATGTTCCTCCCAAATCATAGGTTTTGACTCTCCCTTCTCTGATGACAGCGGCTATAGCATTCTCCAGGGCTTGAGCATCCTCTTTTTCTCCCAGCCAGTCCAGCATCAACTTGACGGCTAACAACATGGCAGTTGGGTTGACCTTGTATTGTCCCGCGTACTTGGGGGCAGACCCGTGGGTGGGTTCGCAGACGCAGAAGGTATCTGACATGTTGGCAGCTGAAGCAAATCCCAGGCCGCCCACTATCTGGGCACACAAATCCGAGATAATGTCCCCAAACATGTTTGACGTGACCAATACAGAGTAATCCTGCGGGTTCTTGATCAACCACATAGCCATAGCATCCACATTGGTTTCCCACATTTCAATATCTGGATACTCTTCAGCGATCTTTCTGGCCTCTCTTACCATTAGACCGCTGGTTTCTCTGATCACATTTGGTTTCTCAATGACGGTGACTGTTTTCCGATTGAACTTTGCAGCATACTCGAAGGCTGCTCTCACAATTTTTTGGCAGCCCTTCCTGGTGAACACTCTGCAGGAGACAGCCAGATCCTCGTTAGGAACATCCTTAAAGGGGGCCATCTTGGGATGGGTTAGTAATGCATTTTTGACGTCTTCTGGAAGGGGATGGAACTCCACGCCACTGTATAACCCCTCTGTGTTCTCCCTGAAGACTACAATGTCAATGTCATCCCTGTAGTTTAAGGGGTTTCCCTCAAATGCTTTACAAGGTCTCATATTTATGTAAAGGCCGAACAGCTGTCTCATAGCCACAATAGGGGAGTAGTAAGATAACCCTTTACCACGTAAATCAGGATTCAACTCTTTCAAAGCTTCTTCTTTTGGTTTTGAGGTGATTGCTCCGAATAGACAGCAATCGCTCTCTTTCAACAATTTGATGGTCCTATCTGGCAAGGGATTTCCCTCTTTACACCAGAATTTCCATCCAACATCACCATGAAGGTATTCTGCATCCAGGTTGATCTTATCCAGGACAATTTTGGCAGCATCCATGACATCATTGCCGATGCCATCACCTGGCAGAATCGCAATTTTGTACGTCATGGAGTACAGTAATGACAGCGGTTTAAAGCCTTTTCCCTCTTGAAGTGCATCACATCTTTGGTGTTCTCTCACTTTGTTACACGTGTAACAACGAACTTTTGGGAGGTTACAAAATCGTTATCAATTTTCTTTTAAAGAAAACACTTTTTGGTAAGTAAAATCAAAAGTTTGAACAAAAAATAAAAAAAGAAGAAAAGAAAAAAATTTAGCAGATATAGCAAACTCTTAACTCGTACGGATCGTTTCCGTGGTAGATATCATAGCCGAAGACCAGCACTTCATAGGTTCCTGGTATGGGGTTGTAGATGTACTGCTTCTCAGGTGACCAGTACTGGGCACCGTCCAGGTAGACATAGCCGTTGGGGTCGATGACGTACATGTCAAGATCGTACGTGGGAAACTTGGACCAGTTGTGCATCCACCACAATTCAAAGGTGACACAGCTTGTACCTTGTGGAACATCCACATAGTGTACAGCCCATTCGCCATTGCCAAGGACATCCTTTTCGTGTAGTCCACAGAGAACACGGCCTTCGTTTTCTGTTACAGTGACATCACAGGATGTGAGACCATTGTTGGTCCAGTCACCCTCCACAGTGATTCGCATATAACCGGGGTCTGGCTCTGGTATGGTGAAGTTCGCAGCGTGTGTAAGGTTCAAGCTGTTGATGTAGTACCATCCATTGGTTCGGACTGCGCTTTGGACGTAGAACTCGATGGAATCTCCGATCCACGGGTTCGAAGGCCCTGTAAAGGTCACATTACTCAGGCTAATCTCTAAGCTCTCTGTGTCCTCATCCACTTCAATGACGATGTCAAAGGTGCGTCCAGGCCCTAAGTCTCCAGTAAACCACGTTTGGGTTCCACCATGCAGGTTTACTGCATCCATACTGTAGCCTTTCTTCAGGTGCAGCCCATCGTCGATACAGTTCATGAGCAGGTCAAGCGAGTTAGGTAGGTTCAGATACCCATTACCCTGAGCAAACTCGTGGTAGGGTATGTCTAATGGGACAGCTCCTTCAATGATGGCATTTCTGATCTGGTAGGGGTTGGCAAATATGAGGTCAGGGCATTTTGGATCTTCACAGTCGGGGCAGTCAGGCTTGGGACCTACTTTGGGCCATCTCGATATGCTGCATCCTTGTGGAGGATCTGTGTTCGTCTTCTGCCAGGCCGCCAACAGTGCAGCTCCACCTGCCACGGCAGGACATGCAGACGAAGTTCCTGACATAATGCCAATAGAGTACGGTGGGAAACAAGACATGGTGTAAACACCGCATGCTAATACGTCAGGTGCTAACCGACCATCACTGGTGGGTCCGCGGCTGGAGAAGTAGATGATCTGCACTTCATCGTATGCGTACATGTCATATCCGATACCAGGTATGCCGTAGACGATATCCATTCCTACTCTGGTGTGCACAGGATCTGCGGCTGCTCCCACAGATATGGACGTGTTGGCACATCCAGGCGTTTCAACAGTGTTGTAGGCAGGGCCAGAATTACCTGCTGCTGCCGCCACCACGATACCTTGCTTCGTAGCTGCATCTACCAAAAGATCTTCAGGATCCTTACCATCGTAACCAGTGCCTCCACCAAGGCTCATGCTGATCACATCGATGGGATACCCTTCTGCACCACACGTTTCATCGTAGAGCTGCCTCATACATATGGCATGGTCAATACCCTGCATGACCACTGAGCTCGGTACTCCTGCACCGCTCTTGGGGAAGACTTTTATGGCGTAGATTTCAGCCAAGGGAGCAATACCTAACAGTGGTACAACAATGTACCCGGGGTAGTTTGGATCCACAAACCAACTCTCTGGGGGCGCATACCTCATGATAGCCTGAGCCCAGAAGTCTGTTTCAGGCAGAAGGACAGCACAGTTTGAGGCAGCAATACCTGCACACACTGTTCCGTGGTAGTGGTTGTCAGCATCACCCCATGAATCTACGGGTTCACTAGGTGCAAAGGATTTACCGCCAACGACACGGGGATATAAACACGGATGGTACGGGAAGACACCTGTATCAATGACAGCTATCATTGATCCATAGCCAGCCCTCGTTTCATACCAGACATCCTCTGCTCCCGTGATCATGTAGTTGTAATAATTCTCAGGCAAGTCTCCTATGTCCTCCAAGGTGTAGGGGCCCATGCACGATTCTGACATATCCATGATTTCCTGAGCCTCAAAGATTTCGGAATCTCCCTCTGCTTCAGGTGGAGTTGGTAGATACCGCATGTAGTCTTTGTGAGCATACAGGCAATGCGGATTCGCCAGAACATCTCCCAGTAAGAGCAGCGGCACTTGAGCAGCAATCATTTCCACACTTTCGTACTCAATGGTAACAGCACCACCTGCAGCTTCAATAGCATTTCCCAGAGCGACCTTGTCATCAGTCTCAAAAATCAGTGATACCATTTCACTTTCCGGCGCGGTCACCGGTACATAGAACGACAAAACTAGTACACCTATCAGTGCTAGACTGAATCCCTTTTTCATCTTTTTCACCTCTCTTCAGGTTTAATACTTTTAGCATTCCAGCTTTAAATACTTTACGGCGGTTTTGAAACACAACAACAAAGGTATATTGGAAATTTACCGGAGAATTTGAAAATTTTGTAGGTTTTTAGCTGTTTTTTGCTTTGTTGTTAGATACTAAAATATTTTCTTTATGAATGATCGTAACGGAAACCTTTTGAATATGATTTTACTGAGGAAATAAGAATGTTCGACGATTATCAATGAAGAGATGCACTGTTCGAAATTGAACCTCTTGGCAGAAGCAAAATACGAGGCATAATCCACAAAAAACTCATTAAAAGAAACTCTTAAATAAAATAAAAAAATAAAAAATGAAAAAGAATTTAGTTTATACGATATAGTAGACGTTCAACATGTATGGATCTCTTCCAACGTAGATCTCGTATCCGTAAATCAGCACTTCATAGGTTCCTGGTACGGGGTCGTAGATGTACTGCTTCTCAGGTGACCAGAATTGGGCACCATCCATGTAGAGGTTGCCGTCTGGATCGAAGATGTACATGTCAAGGTCGTACGTGGGGAACTTGGACCAATCGTGCATCCACCAGAGTTCGAAGATAACAACACTCAAGCCGTCTGGAACATCTACGTAGTGCACATGCCATTCGTCGTAACCGATGGTCTCTTTGTGTCCACCTGGGTTATCACGGCCTTCGTTCTCTGTTACAGTGACATCACAGGATACAATACCCCAGTTAGTCCAGTCACCCTCGACAACAATTCTGATGTTACCAGGGTTAGGATCTGGTATGGTGTAGCTGAAGTCTCCGTAGAGGTTTAAGCTGTCGATGTAGTAGTAGTAAGCAGTACGGATAGCGCTCTGGATGTAGAACTCAATGGAGTCTCCCATGTATGGGTTCTCATCTCCTGTGAAGACCACGTTGGTCAGAGAGACATCCAGGCTGGCTGTGTCCTCATCTACTGCAATGACAATGTGGAAAGTGCGTGCAGGTCCTAAGTCACCAGTAGACCAGGTCTGGGTACCGCCTTTCAGATCGACTGCGTCCAACCCGTGGCTGCTGTCAATGTGTAATCCATCATCAATACCGTTCTGCAGTAAGGTAAGTGAGTTAGGCATGTTCAAGTACCCGTTACCTTGGCCATACTCGTGGTAAGGTATGTCTAATGGGACAGCTCCTTCAATGATGGCATTCCTGATCTGGTAGGGGTTGGCTCCTCCTTCGTTCCACTTCTGCCAGGCTGCTAACAATGCAGCTCCACCTGCGACAGCAGGACATGAAGAAGAAGTTCCTGACATGATAGCGATAGAGTACGGTGGGTAACAAGACATGGCGTAAACACCGCATGCTAACACATCCGGTGCTAACCGACCATCACTGGTGGGTCCGCGGCCAGAGAAGTAGATGATCTGTACCTCATCATACGGGTACAACCACCCTCCAATGCCAGGCCAAGCGTAGACGATATCGAATCCTACTCTGGTGTGCACAGGATCAGAGGCTGCTCCCACAGATATGGATGTGTTGGCACATCCTGGCGTTGAAACAGTGTTGAAGGCAGGACCATCATTCCCTGCAGCGGCTACCACTACAATGCCTGCTTTGGTCGCTTCGTCCACCAAGCGGTCTTCAGGATCATTTCCATCGTAGCCAGTACCTCCACCAAGACTCATGCTGATCACATCGATGGGTAACCCATCTGCACCACCAGTAGCATCGTAGAGCTTCCTCTTCTGGATAGCGTGGTCAATACCCTGCATGATCACTGAGCTCGGTACTCCTGCACCGCTCTTGGGGAAGACTTTAATAGCGTAGATTTCAGCCAGTGGAGCCATACCCAACAATGGTACAACAATGTACCCTGGGTAGTTCGGGTCCACAAACCAACTCTCGGGCGGTGCGTAGTTCATGATAGCCATAGCCCACAGGTCAGTCTCAGGCAAAAGAACAGCAGCGTTTGAAGCAACAATACCGGCACACACTGTTCCGTGGTAGTGGTTGTCAGGATCACCCCATGAATCTTCAGGCTCTCCCGGTGCAAAGCTGATACCGCCAATAACACGGGGGTACAAGCATGGGTGAAGCGGGAAGGTCCCTGTATCAATGACAGCCACCAATGTGCCATAACCAGCCATAGTGTCGTACCAGATATCTTCAGCTCCGGTAATCATGTAGTTGTAGTAGTTCTCAGGCAAGTCTCCCAGTTCCTCCAGAGTGTAGGAGTCTATGACGCTTCCTGATATTTCCATGACTTCCTGAACTGTGAAGTCATCAGGATCACCTTCAGGTACCTCTGGCTGTACTGGGATCTCTTGTATGCGGTCTTTGTAGGCACCCAGGCAGTGTGGATTTGACAGAACATTTTCCATGCCCAGGAGCGGCACTTGAGCTGCAATCATGGGCACAGTTTCGAACTCAATGGTGACAACACCACCTGCAGCTACAATTGCATTTCCCAAAGCGACCTTGTCATCAGTCTCAAAAATAACTGCCAACATCTCACTTTCCGGTGCAGCCACTGGTATATAGAACGACAGCACCAGTATTCCTATCAGTGCTAGACCGAATCCCTTTTTCATCTTTTTCACCTCCCTTTAAGGTGTTAGAAATACTAACACTCTCTCCCTTTAAAAACTTTACGGTGGCCATGAACCGTAACAATGAGGACATGTTGGAAATTTACCGGGATATTTGAAAATTTTGTAAGTTTTTAACTATTTTGATAATACTGTTAGAAACTCAAAAAGAAATGATCTTAACAGAAACTTTATATCCAGTCTCTATGGCGGGTGGAATGCCAACAATTGTCTCTGCATGAGATGCGGAGCTTTTGGAACAAATAAGATGAAGCGCGCACCTCAGCATGCATAGGCTACATCGTACAGGTGCAATGTTCACAAAGAATATTACCAGCTCCACTTACGGAGCTCTTGAAGAATGATTATCAGCGAGATTTATCCATGCACGGCACATACAGTAAGCAAAACGTACGAAAGAAGGTATTGGAGGAAAAATCAGAAATTATTGATAATTACTTATATTCATTTTGTAACTTCATTCCTTCTGCAGAAAAGACACTAAAGCATTGAAACATGGCAATTGTGTTGCTATGTGAAGTGTATATCCACATTTTTTTCTCTTTTTTACAGATGCGAACCCCTCAAGAGACTTTTGATGTTGTGAAAAGGGAAATCCATCTCCAGGATTTGTCAAAAAGTGTGGTGCTCAATTTTAAACTTTCTCTAAATCCTAGAAAGTGAGGACACAACTACCAAGGTACTGTGTTACACGTGTAACAATATGAGATAAATATCCAACAGTTAGTAACTATCTCCAGGAGTTCTAAAGAGAGCTGACGTAGATTTTAGGTTCTCTTTTTTTCGATCAAGATACTCTTTCAAGATTTGGGTTCGGAATTCTATGTCGTTAACGGTTAATCAACTGGCCCACATATTCATGAAATAGACAATTAAATGAGGACAAACCCCCAAAAAAAAATAAAAAAAGAAAAAAGAAGTTTTTAGCAGATGTAGCAGACTCTCAACTTGTATGGATCGTTTCCATGGTAGATCTCATAGCCGAAGATCAGTACTGTGTAAGTTCCTGGTGTTGGGTTCTCAATGACCTGCCTTTCAGGTGACCAGTATTGGGCACCATCTAGGTAGAGGTAGCCATCTGGATCAATAACATACATGTCCAGATCGTACGTTGGGAACTTGGACCAGTCATGTTTCCACCACAAGTCAAAGATGACAGCACCTGTGCCTTCTGGGACTTCCACGTAGTGTACCATCCACTCGCCATTGCTAATGGTGCCATGTTCATGCACTCCGCACAGTTCACGTCCTTCAGTTTCTGTCACGGTGACGTCACAGGATAATGTGCCCCAGTTGGTCCAGTCACCCTCAACAACGATTCTGATGTTACCGGGGTTGGGTTCTGGGATGGTAAAGCATGCATCACCAATCAGGTTCTCATTGTAGACGTAGTAGTACTCAGCAGTACGGATAGCACTCTGGATGTAGAACTCAATGGTATCTCCCAAGTATGGATTTGGAGTTCCAGAGAATACCACATTGCTCAGGCAGACGTTCAGGCTTTCTGTGTCTTCATCTACTGCAATGACAATGTCAAAGGTGCGTGCAGGTCCTAAGTCACCAGTAGACCAGGTCTGTGTACTGCCTTTCAGATCGACTGCGTCCAATTTGTAGCTGCTCTTCAGATGTAACCCGTTGTCGATACCGTTCTTGAGCAGATCGAGCGAATTTGGCACGTTCAAGTACCCGTTGCCCTGTGCGTATTCGTGGTATGGTATGTCTAATGGGACAGCTCCTCTAATGATGGCATTCCTGATCTGGTATGGGTTGGCTGCTCCTTCGTACGCCTTCTGCCAGGCTGCTAACAGTGCAGCTCCACCTGCTACAGCAGGACATGCAGATGATGTTCCTGACATAATGCCAATTGAGTACGGTGGGAAACAAGACATGGCGTAAACACCGCATGCTAATACATCCGGTGCTAACCGACCATCACTGGTAGGTCCACGGCTGGAGAAGTAGATGATCTGCACCTCATCATAGGGGTACAACCACCCCCCAATGCCAGGCCAATCGTAGACGATGTCAAATCCCACTCTGGTGTGCACAGGATCTGCTGCTGCACCCACAGCTATGGATGTCTTTGCGGTTCCAGGTGCTGAAACAGTGTTATACGCAGGGCCATCGTTACCAGCAGCTACTACGACTGCAATACCTGTTTTCGTGGCTTCATCCACCAAACGATCTTCAGGGTCTCTTCCATCGTAGCCAGTACCACCACCAAGGCTCATGTTGATCACATCGATGGGGTACCCTTCTGCACCACCAGTGGCATCGTACAACTTCCTCTGCTGGATGGCATGATCAATACCCTGCATGATCACTGAGGTCGGTACTCCAGAACCATCATGGGGGAAGACCTTGATGGCGTAGATTTCGGCCAGTGGCGCCATACCCAACAATGGTACAACAATGTACCCTGGGTAATCTGGATCCACAAACCAGCTGCCAGAGGGTGCATAGTTCATGATAGCTACAGCCCACAGGTCAGTCTCAGGCAAAAGAACAGCACAGTTTGAAGCAACAATACCGGCAACTACAGTTCCGTGGTAGTGGTTGTAAGGAGACCACCAGGGATACTGAGCACAATCATCTGTAAAGCACGCACCGCCAACAACGCGGCCTGCTAAGCATGGATGATCTGGAAAGACACCAGTATCAATAACAGCCACCAACGTTCCATGACCGTAGGCAGTTTCAGGCCAGATATCTTCAGCTCCTGTAATCATGTAGTTGTAGTAGTTCTCAGGCAAGTCTCCCAGTTCCTCCAAAGTGTAGGCGTCCATCACATTCCCTGATATATCCATGACTTCTTGAGCTTCAAAGTGCTCGGAATCACCTTCTGCTTCAGGTGGAGTTGGCAAATGCTGAATAGTGTCTTTGTGAGCATACAGGCAATGCGGATTTTCCAGAACATCTCCCAGTGAGAGCAGCGGCACTTGAGCAGCAAGCATTTCCACACTTTCGTATTCAATGGTAACAGCACCACCTGTAGCTTCAATTACATTTCCCAGAGCAACCTTGTCATCAGTTTCAAAGATCAGTGATACCATTTCACCTTCCGGCGCGGCCACTGGTACGTAGAACGACAGCATCAGTACACCTATCAGTACTAGACCGAATCCCTTTTTCATTTTTCTTCACCTCCGTTTTGTTCGATGCACCCTATCCCCACTGCTCCTGCTTAAATACTTTTCGGTGGTTATGAAACACGAAAACAACCTGGAAATTCACCAGAGAATCTGAAAATTTTGCAATTAACTTTAGATATTCCAGTTTAGATATTAGAATTCTATATGAAATGACCTTAAAGGAAATTTTTTATATTGACCTATCATGAAAAATGGATATCAAAGATTGTCAATGAAGAAAAAGATGTAAAACCTGAAATTGTTGAAATTAGAAGGCATGTAGAGATATGGGTTGACAGCTTTTTGTATGCTCATGGAGCATTGGCGAAAGCCCCAAGACATCACAGTCCATCTGTAAAACTGATGAGAATTTCTGCTATATACAATATATACGATATCTGTCAGCTGACTGCTGTAATTCTCCTACATTCGAACGACCTTTTGAATGAGTTCATCAATAAAAGCTCATCAATGAAGGATCCACGTATGTGGATTATCTGGTGTCACTTCTCTGGAATTCTGATGCATCATCAGCTCTGGCACCATCAACCTCAAAGAATAGCAGTACCACTGAGTCAAGGTACTGCCCATGATCAGAAATTTTTGAGAACTAGAAGCTATTCTTTAGCCCAAAAGCTTATCGATAGAATAATCTGATGAAAATGCAAAAGAAAAAAGAAAAAAGAAAAAAATCTAGACTATTTCGCAGACTCTCAACCAGTAAGGGTTGGGAATGAGATACATCTCATAGCCGAAGATCAGTATTGTATAGGTTCCTGGTACTGGGTTCTCAATGATCTGCCTCTCAGGTGAGTAGTACTGGGCACCATCTAAGTAAGCATAGCCATTGGGGTCGAAGACGTACATGTCCAGATCGTGGGTTGGATACTTGGACCAATCATTGAACCACCACAATTCGAAGATCACAACAGCTGTACCCGGGGAGACATCAATGTAGTGTTCTTTCCACTCACCGTTGTTAATGCAGCCTGATGCTTCTATTGGACACAGTTGACGACCTTCAGTTTCTGTCACTGTGACATCACAGAGCATCTCATCCCAGTTAGTCCAATCGCCCTCTACAACGATTCGGATTTTACCTGGATCTGGATCTGTTATGCTAAAGCAGTCGTCTTCATAGATATTTACGCTGTCGTAGTAGTAGGAATAGGCAGTGCGGACTGAACTCTGGACGTAGAATTCGATGGAATCTCCAAGCCATGGGTTCTGATTTCCTGGATTCAAGTATGTCACATTGCTCAAGCATATGTCTATGCGTGCTGTGTCCTTGTCTACTTTGATGACAATGTCATAGGTCTCTCCAGGTCCTAAAGGTCCCGTAGACCAGGTTTTGCTTCCGCCTCTCAGGTTTGTTCCCCTCAGACAGCGGCCGTAACCCATGTCTGGCCACCAGCAAACACCGTCCTTTAATTTTTGGAGTGCATTTGGCACATTCAGGTACCCCTCACCCTGTGCGTACTTGTCATAGTTGGGCAATGGAACAGCTCCTTGAATGATAGCATTTCTGATCTCACTGGGTTTGGCAAATCCCTGGTTTGTCTTCTGCCAGGCTGCTAATAGTAAAGCTGCACCTGACACAGCAGGACATGCAGACGATGTTCCTGACATGATTGCGATGGAGTTCGGCGGGTAGGCAGACATGGCGTACACACCGCACGCTAACACGTCAGGCTTCCGGCGGCAATCAGTGGTAGGTCCGCGGCTGGAGAAGTAGATAATCTGCTGGTCATCGTAGGGGAACATGTCTCCTCCAATACCAGGTATGCCATAGACGATATCCATTCCTACTCTGGTGTGCACAGGATCTGCTGCTGCTCCCACACCAATGGACGTCTTTGCACATCCAGGCGTGGATACTGTATTGAGTGCAGGGCCATCGTTACCAGCTGCTGCTGATACCACAATACCTGTGAGGGTGGCCTTGTCTACCAGGCGGTCTTCAGGATCCCATCCATCGAACCCGGTGCCTCCACCAAGGCTCATGCTGATTACATCGATGGGCAGCCCTTCTGCACCACCAGTGCAGTTGTAGAGCTTCCTCTGCTGGATAGCGTGGTCAAGACCTTCCATGACCACTGAGCTCGGTACTCCAGAACCATCCTTGGGGAAGACCTTGATGGCGTAGATTTCAGCCAGTGGAGCCATGCCAAGTAATGGAACGATGATGTAACCGGGGTAGGCTGGATCAGTAAACCAACTCTCAGGTGGTGCATAGTTCATGATAGCCACAGCCCACAGGTCAGTCTCAGGCAAAAGGACAGCACAGTTTGAGGCAACAATACCTGCACACACTGTTCCGTGGTAGTGGTTGTCAGCATCTCCCCATGAGTCTTCATGTTCTCCCGGTGCAAAGCTGATACCGCCGATAACGCGGGGGTATAAACATGGATGGAGCGGGTAGACACCAGTATCAATGATAGCCACTAATTGTCCACTACCGGCACCAGTTTCACCCCAGACCTCTTGAGCTCCTGTAACCATATAGTTGTAGTAGTTGTCAGGCAAGTCTCCCAGCTCCTCGAGAGTGTAGGCGTCCATAACACTTCCCGATATATCCATGACTTCTCTGGCTTCAAAGATATCAGAATCTTCTCCGTCTGCTCTCGGCGGGTATGGCAGATACCGCATTTCGTCCTTGAAAACTTCTGTAATATGTGGACTTGCCAGCACAATCCCCAATGTGGCCAAAGGCACTTGAGCAGCAAGCATGTTCACACTTTCGTACTCAATGGTAACAATACCACCTGCACCTTCAATGACATTTCTCATTGCAACCTTATCATTACCTTCAAAAATCAGCGATACCATCTCACCTTCCGGCGCGGCCACCGGTACGTAGAAGGACAGCACCAGTACACCTATTAATACCAGACTGAATCCCTTTTTCATCTTTTTCACCTCCGTTAGATTGAATGCACTATTCAGACATTTTCTTTCCTTAAATACTTTTCGGTAATCACAGAACAGAGAGATTAATTGGAAATTTGCCGAATAATTTGAAAATCTTGTAATTTATTTTAAGTATTCCGATTCTGGTGTTAAAAATTCAAATAAATGATCCTAAATCAAAATCACAAAATACAATTACAGTGGAAAAATGATATCGACATCAACTTTTCAATGTGAGAATTGCAGCTCATTGAATTGTCATCACATCGCCATGCCGTGTCCAGCTTCTCTCAGCAGCCCCATGGTGCATCACTCTGATTTCAAAAGCTTGTGCAAATAGTAATGGTTCGCTTGTTACAGAAAGCGTGAGCCACACTGTTTGGCATACCATAATGTGAAATTCCTGCAGCTATTACATTCAGTGCCTCACTGAAGGCAGCACAGCTTGCCACGAATCCAGAGAATCCTCATGTCTCCAGTACGCGTACATGGGTTCCTTTTGGGGTTTTCACAATTCAGAAGTGCCAATTGTTGGTGGTTCTCCCAATCTGTTACACGTGTAACAAGAAATTGAGTTAAACTATAAAGAGATTGATAATCCAATGAGAACAATTCATGAGATCATTGGAGAGTTCAATGATTATGCAATCATTTCCTGGTTGATCATGTCCCATACGTCATCCAAAACAGCAGATGTTACCTTCCCATTCTCTACAGTCACTTTGGCAGTGTGCTTTGTCATTACCTGTGTGAGCATCTGCTTTGACCTGTCTCCATATCCTCCATGTCGTGAGGTGAACTCAAAGACGAATACCCAGCAGTATTGACACTCTGCTTTATTGGTTTCAACGTACCTCAGCTCCAGTCCATCAAACTTATACGTGGAGCTGTTCAACACGAAATTTTGAGCAATTTCGAGGCTTTCTTCCTCTGTGTAGATTCCTTTGCCAGTGCTTTCTTCTCTGTATTCGTATTCTGGGGAAGGTTCATCAAGGCTTTCTCCTGCGTGACTGCTTTTCTGGCCAACACATCCTAAAGAGAGTATCAAGAGTAAGAGCACTACCACAATCAGTCTCTTCATAAATGATTCAAGGAATGAGAGTATAAGAACTTTTCGCTCATTTTCACAGAAAGTTTGATCTGTTTAAGATAGGCAAATGTGAGTGTCGGGGAATTTTATGTTGATTTCACAGGGAGTGTTCTTCGGTGTAGAAATCCAGAACAAAGGATAGTAAGGCAAGTTTGGCTATCATTTGTGTTGTGATCTTCTTCATAACCAAGTGCTATAAGGGAAATCCAAGAATATACGTTCATGCGGCTGCCCATGAAGGTACATCAATGAAAAAAACTAACCTGTTGTACTGGTTACTACTACCTGTCACTACTACTCTCTTTCCTACTCGTAGGCCACTGGAGTCGATCCTTGTGAACGCGCAGCACGTGTGGATTTGACAGAATGTCACCCAAAGCCTTCAAAGGTATGTCAGCGGCAAGCATGTCCACTGTCTTGTACTCAACGGTGACAGTACCGCCTTCAGCTTCAATAGCATCTTTCAGGGCTTGCTTGTCATCAGTTTCGAAAATGACAGACACTCTTTTATCTTCAGATAGAGCTGAAGAATTGAGCTCCTTTTTCATGTTGTTCCCTTTCCTTAAGATTGTCAAGAGTTACAGACCTGGACTTAAATACTTTGTGGTATTCATATAGCACAGCAATGATGTCTTTTTCTCAAAAAATATTTTAATTTGCAATTTTTTTGCTTTTTGATTGCATTTATTGATTTAAAGAACTTATACAGTCATAATACCGTTGTAAAAGGACAATTTCAAAAATTTTTGTCCCGGATGTAACTATCAATGTAGTAAGTAACCTCCTGATGCACCAAAATGTACGGCATAGTTAGAACCTTTTGTTACACGTGTAACAAAAATAGAGCCATCCAGGTGCAGCTATCCAAAAAGAATAAAAGAAGGGAAATTACATTCTAAACAAGACAAAGGGTGGTTCTGGTATGGGAGCATTTAATGAAGCGGATATCCCCAGTGCCAAAACCAGTCGAGTATCTTTGGGGTCGATAATCCCATCATCCCACAACCGAGCTGTACTGTAGTAGGGGTTTCCTTCTTTTTCGTACTTTTCCAGAATTGGATTGGTGATGGCTTCTTGCTCTTCTTCTGATAATTCAATTCCTTTTCTCCACAACTGATCTTTTTTCACTGTTAACAGCACGTTAGCAGCTTGCTGACCACCCATTACTGATATTCTCGCATTGGGCCACATCCACAACAACCGGGGCTGGTACGCTCTCCCACACATGCTGTAGTTCCCCGCCCCAAAGGACCCGCCAATGATCACTGTAAACTTGGGCACTTGAGCTGTTGCCACTGCAGCCACCATCTTGGCCCCATTCTTGGCAATGCCGCCTGCTTCTGATTGTTTCCCCACCATGAATCCTGTAATATTCTGCAAAAATACCAAGGGAATTTTCCTCTGGCAGCACATCTGGATAAAATGAGTCCCCTTCAACGCACTTTCTGAAAGTAGAACACCATTGTTGGCCAGTATCCCTACGGGGTAACCCATAATTCTGGCAAACCCCGTAACCAAGGTGGTCCCATAAAATTTTTTGAACTCGTGGAATTTACTCCCATCTACTAACCGGGCAATCACTTCTCTCACATCAAAAGGTGTTCTAGAATCTCTGGGGATTATCCCGTATATTTCTTCTACAGGGTACAACGGATTTTCAGGCGGTTTTATATCCAGGTACGTCTTGGGAGGTCTATTCAGGCTTTCCACAATGGATCTGCAAATCTGTATAGCATGCATATCATCATGAGCGTAGTGGTCTGCCACCCCTGATATACGGCAGTGTACGTCTGCCCCTCCCAGTTCTTCAGGTGTTACCTCCTCATGGGTGGCTGCCTTCACCAAGGGAGGCCCACCCAAAAAGATGGTCCCTGTCCCCTTGACGATGATGGCTTCATCAGACATGGCAGGTACGTATGCCCCACCAGCTGTGCACATCCCCATGACCACCGATATCTGAGGGATACCCTTGGAGGACATAACTGCCTGGTTGTAGAAGATGCGACCGAAATGCTCCCGGTCTGGAAAGACCTCATCCTGCATGGGTAAGAATGCACCGCCCGAATCCACCAGGTATATACAGGGTATATTATTCTCTGTCGCAATCTCTTGAGCCCGCAAATGCTTCTTGACTGTCATAGGATGGTACGTCCCTCCCTTGACGGTGGCATCGTTGGCAATGATCATGACCTCCTTCCCGTGGACTGCCCCAATTCCTGTGACAATACCCGCACAGGGAGCCCTATTGTTATACATATCGTAGGCAGCTAACGTGTTGAATTCCAGAAACGGGGTACCCTTGTCCAAGAGAACAGCAATCCTCTCTCTCACCAGCATCTTCTCCCGGGATTTGTGCAGTTTTCTCGATTCTTCTGTCCCTCCCTTCTTTATTTGCCCCATTTTTTCGTTCAGATCCTTGAGTAGCTCCAGATAGTGCTCTTTGTTAGCTTTGACATCTGGATCATCTGCATCTATGTGGGTTTCCATGACTTCCATAACATCACCATTCAGCCTGGCCGTTTGTGCTCTTATCTCTCTCAATGTCCACTAAAACCTCACCCGTGTCAACGATTGCTCCCTCTCCGTGCTGAAGCCTCATCACGGTGCCTTTCATGGGAGCTTTTACTTTGTGCTCCATCTTCATGGATTCGATGATCAAAAGATCCTCATGTTTGTCGACAATGTCACCCTCAGACACGAAAACCTTGATAATCTTTCCACCAATAGGGGATAAAATCTCCCCTTCCACGTGGTCATGCACTGTTGAAAAGCGAATTGCCCTCTTCAAGCAGTACGTGTTCCCATCAAGAAAGACGAACCGCTTTTGGCCATTACAGAAAATTCGAGTGCGAAATGCAAGGTTATTGGTCTTTATATGGAGTTTTCCATTTCCCAAATCAGATGCAGACACTTTGTAGAGATTATCTCCTATCTGGATTTCCCAGGTGTCAGATTTCTGTTCCACCTGGATTTTGTGCATGTTATTCTTGTGTTCGTAATACAATTCCACAAAACCACCTCACACATTGCTCCAGCTGCCCGTATTCTTCCAGGGAGAGTACGGATCTGAAACACCCACACTGGCAACTTCAACGTGCTCATGCTCTGGTGCCAACCGCAAGGTCTCTGCTAAAGCTGCAGCAATCAACGCTTCATCGGGTATTTCAGGTTCTGAAAAGAGTTCTTGATGTTCATCTATGAAATGAGTAGTGATATCACCCTTTTTGAAGGATTCGTGGGCTAGAACGCGTTTTAAAAAGCTCACATTGGTGGTAACTCCCAGGATTACATAGTTGGAGAGAGCATGTATCATTTTCTGAATAGTTTCGTCGCGAGTTTCAGCGTACACTGTCAACTTGGCGAGTAAGGGATCGTAATGAGATGTGACTTCCATGCCCTGTTCAATACCTGAGTCGTGTCTCACGTTGATGCCTTTAGGGAACTCCACGCAGTGCAGAACACCTGTGGAGGGCAGAAACTGGTTGTGAGGATCTTCCGCATAGATACGGCACTCTATAGCGTGGCCTCTCTGTATCAACTGATCCTGGGCTATAGGTAACACCTCTCCAGAAGCAACCCGCAGCTGCCATTTCACCAAATCCACCCCTGTGACAAACTCAGTCACGGGATGCTCCACCTGTAACCGGGTGTTCATTTCCAGAAAGTAGAAATTCCCGCTCCCATCCACCATAAATTCCACAGTTCCTGCATTGGTGTATCCCACAGCTTTTGCAGCTTTCACTGCCGCATTCCCCATTTTCTTTCGCAGTTCATCATGTAGAGCAGTGGAGGGTGTCTCTTCTATGATTTTCTGGTGCCTCCTCTGAATGGAACATTCTCTCTCAAACAAATGAATAGTGTTCCCGTGATGGTCTCCCAAAACCTGGAATTCCACGTGACGGGGTTTATCCAAGTATTTCTCCAGGAAAACGGAATCATCCCCGAATGCTTTTAATGATTCTCTTTTGCAGCTCTCAATTAATCCTTCTAATTCTTTCTCTCCTTTGACGATGCGCATTCCTTTGCCGCCGCCGCCTGAAGCAGCCTTAATCAACAGGGGGAATCCAATTTTCAATCCTTCTTCTGTTAACTTGTCAACACTCTGATCTCCCCCGTGGTACCCCGGAATGACAGGGACACCCGCTTCTTTGATAGAGGTTTTGGCCTCCACTTTGTGGCCCATCAACCTTATGACCTTGCTGGTTGGTCCAATAAAGGTGATACCTTCCTTTTCACACCGTTCTGCAAAGACGGGATTTTCAGCCAGAAATCCGTAACCAGGATGGATCGCCTCTGCACCCGTCTTTTGGGCAGCAGTAATGATCTTATCTATGTTCAAGTAGCTCTCAAGGGGTGCAGGATCGCCTAATGGGTAGGCTTCATCTGCAATCCGGACATGCGGTGACGTTACATCCACATCCGAATACACTGCCACAGTCTTTACCCCTAATTCTTCACATGCAGTTATGACGCGGACTGCAATTTCACCCCTGTTGGCTACTAAAACTTTCCTAAACATATAATTACCTCCATACAGATTTCCTTTTCTCTAGAAAGGCTTTCATTCCTTCTTTTCCCTCCTCAGAAGCACGCAGATCAGCAATTAATTCTTCAGTATAATCGCGAAATTCATTTCTTTGCAGTACAGACCACTTCTGGATTAGCTCTTTTGCAGCTCTTACCGCGCGGGGCCCACTTGACTGGAGGAAGTGAACCTGCTTCTCCACTGTAGTATCCAACTCCTCCAGAGGGCAGACGTGGTGCACCAACCCGATTTCACGTGCTTTGTGGGCAGTAAACCGCTCACCTGTTACGAAGAGCTTTCTAGCCTGAGATACTCCAATCTTGGGTAAGACATAGCTGGAAATTACTGCAGGTACAATACCCAAGTTGACTTCACTGAAAGCAAAGACTGCTTGATCGTTGCACACTGCTATATCACACACTGCCACCAGTCCTACACCTCCGCCGAAAGCAGACCCATTGATGC
>SMTZ1_10001740_pt1 | contig 21975 bp, 25 predicted proteins | sample DeeMarSWOR136_30_FD_25667 | JGI IMG/M metagenome (IMG submission 25667) | reverse complement strand
CAAACCCTTTTGATCATACTGTTGATTCTCGGATCAACTACTTTAATTATTGCAAATATCATGGCTTTAATCCAAAATGATCTACGGAAGTTTCTGGGATTTGCCACAATTGCCCAGGTTGGCTATATGCTAATTGGATTCGGAACAGGAACAGTTTTGGGAATGATGGCTGGATTATTCCATATGCTTAATCACGCCATATATAAAATATTCTTATTTTTTGGTGTTGGTATTATCGAAAAGGAGGCAGGTACTACAGACATGAATAAATTAGGTGGTTTGGCTGGTGTAATGCCATACACCTTCACAATGATGACTATCGGAATTCTGGCAGCTTCCGGAATCCCACTATTAAACGCCTTTATTTCCAAATGGATGGTTTATCAAAGTATACTAGATGCGGGAAAACCTCTCATACTTATCATAGCCATGTTCGGTAGCGCTTTGACACTTACCTGTTTCTTGAAAATGTGGTTCAGTATATTTTTTGGTCAAAAACCTGAGACAATACCACTTCAAGTAAAGGACGCTTCAGCTATTGATAAATTCACCTTACTTATACCTGCTTTATTATGTATCATTTTTGGTATATTTGCCCAAATTCCAATAAATAAATTCATCGGACCAATATTTAATCAGGAGATAGGAACAGCTACCACTACCATCAATGTGGGAAGTGCTTTTTTTAACCCAAGTCTTGCTACAATTTTATTAATTCTCGGATTATTATTGGGATTATTGGCATTCTTTATAAGCCGCATTTCCATTAGACGGGTCGAAAGTCTATTCATTGGGGGAGAAAAATTTGAAATTCAGAGGGAAAGATTTATCGCCGAGCATTTATACGAAACCATCCGAAAAATGAGATTCATCGGTACCGCTTTAAACGAGGGGGAAAAAGGGGTAGTTGATATCTACAATGTGAGTAGTGGTCTGGGATTGATTCTAGTCAATACCTTAATGAAACTCCATGATGGTATACTTTCTACTTATCTTGCCTGGTGTGTTATCGGTTTAGGAATCATAAGTTTTTTATTGATAGTAATGTAATTTAACTTTGCTACAAAATTAATAAATACCATAACATAATAAAGGGAAAACAATGTTTTTTCTTTTCTACACCTTATTGATATTCTGTATCATCGGATCAATCATTGCAATTGAAGCTCGTAATATCCTTGCATCGGTTATTTCGGCAGGAGTAGTTGGGATGGGACTATCAATTCTATTTCTCTTTCTAGGCGCGCCTGATATCGCTATTACCCAAGTAGTGGTTGAAATTATCGTCCTCATTATATTGATCCGCTCAACTGTATCAATTGATAATACTGCCATTACAAAACATCGTGATACTTTTGCTATCATAAGCAGTTTGGTATTTTTTGGACTTTTTTTAGTATTTGCTTTTATGGCCTTTCAGGGTCTACCCAAATTTGGTGAACCATTAATGGGGGTATCTTCAAAATATCTGGAACAAAGTATCTCCAAAACAGGAGCTTCCAATATTGTAATGGGGATACTCCTCGATTATCGAGCCTATGATACCCTTGGGGAAGCCACTGTCATCTTTACTGCGATTCTGGGATCATTTGTGGTACTCAGACAAAGAGGGAAAAAAGAGAAAAAAGAAATTGACCAGGTACACGTGGGTATCCCTTCAGCTGACGACTTATCAACAAAAAAATTAAAAATAAAGGATACAGAGAAGGTATCTTCTTAATTAATTACCATTCCATGTTTTTATGGTAATGACAGATTAAATACCAGGATAAAATAGAACCTAAAAAAGGAAGTAAAAATGGAAGGAATGACATTTATTGTAAAAAATACGACTCGCATTCTCATTGGCATCATCTTTATGTTTGGAATATATATCACCTTTTACGGACATCTGACACCGGGTGGCGGATTCGCAGGTGGGATTATGCTCGCCTGTGGTCTTATTCTCCTGACTCTTGCCTATGGTAAAAATTTTGCATTCAAGAAATTAAGTGACTTTTGGGCAAGCATCTTGGATAATTTAGGTGCATTCACCTTCTGGCTGATCGCTCTTTTGGGATACACAGCCGGATATTTTTTCATCAATTTTATTGAGAAAGCCAATCCATTTAAATTATTCAGCGCCGGTACTATCCTGGCTAACAATATTGCTATTTGTATTAAAGTATTTGCTAGTGTATTTGCCGTATTTCTGGCACTTACCATATTTGGCCGATTTGTTTCCGCATTAATCAACTCGGAAGATGAAGATTAATAACTTAAACCTGCTTTAACATAAATGTAAACAAAATCATAAAAATAGGTCGATTTATGCTGATTTACTTTTTGAATTCAATTTTATTTGTCATGGGTTTGTATTGTTTAATTGCCAAAAAACATCTGGTGAAGAAAATTATCGGCATGGTCATTATGGAATATGCCATTAATCTCTTTATCATACTAATTGGCTATAAGGATAGTGGCATTCCACCAATTTTCCTTCCCGATATGGACAAGGCCACTTTCTTACAGCAAAGTGTGGATCCACTTCCCCAGGTACTGGTTTTAACCTCAATCGTAATTGGATTGAGTGTTTTAGCACTTATGGTAGCGATTTCATTAAGGCTGTATGAGAAATATAAAACATTTGATATGAGCGAAATTCGAAGATTACATGGTTAATAACAGTTATTAATAGATATTTTCAAGGATGACCTTTAACCTATTATTGAGGATTTTTCATGGAAAACTGGCTCCCGCTTTTTGTCATGGTCCCATTGGGAATGGCCTTTATAAACCTCCTATTAACAAAAATCTTTAAGCAAATCTCTCCTTATTTTACTCTTCTGGCTGTGATTTTCCAGGTATGGTTTGCATTTCAACTACTTGGTCATTCACCTTTTCATTACAATATAGGCGGCTGGCTTCCGCCATATGGAATTATCCTGGTATGGGATCCCTTGAGTCAATTTCTCATTCTTATTATTTCAATCATAAGTCTGGCGGTAACTCTGTTTGCCATTCCTTATATGCGCCAGTATACAGCACAAAATAAATTCTACTCACTCTATTTGTTAATGATTACCGGAATGAATGGGGTGGTATTAACAGGAGATTTCTTCAATTTATTTGTTTTCTTAGAAATAGCATCAATTGCTTCCTACGCTTTAGTTGCTTTTGGGGTTGAAGCCGAAGAACTCGAAGCATCATTCAAGTATCTGGTCTTAGGGGGTGTTTCATCTACCATTATTCTGCTGGCAATCGCCCTCCTCTACTCTGTAACGGGCACCTTAAATATGGCAGATAAAGTTATGATGTTACAAAAGGGTATTTCAAGACCTCTTCTTTTCTTTATATTTGCGTTGTTCTTGATGGGATTTGGGTTAAAATCTGCCATGGTTCCCTTCCACGCCTGGTTGCCAGATGCCCATCCTGCTGCCCCTGCACCAATTTCTGCAATGCTGTCAGGTTTGATCATCAAGGTTTTAGGTATATATGCAATTGCCAGAATCTTCTTTATCATCATGGGTATTTTACCCATCCTGCAAACTATCATGTTAGTAATGGGTGGATTATCTATGGTTATCGGTGTATTTATGGCTATTGGGCAATGGGATTTGAAAAGATTGCTTGCCTATCACAGTATCAGTCAGATGGGTTATGTAATGGTTGGAATTGGATTAGGCACACCTTTAGGAATATTGGGAGGTCTATTTCATTTGTTAAATCATGCAGCTTTTAAATCTCTGCTTTTCCTATGTTCGGGAGCCTTTGAGTATTCAACCGGAACAAGGCAATTGAAACAACTTGGCGGACTTATTAATAAAATGCCCTGGACAGGTGCAAGTTGTTCGATTGCGGCACTCTCTATCTCAGGGATCCCACCCTTCAATGGTTTCTGGAGTAAACTCATTATCATTTTTGCTCTATTCAGTGCAAAATATTATTTCCTAGCAGTGGTAACAGTATTCGTAAGTTTCATGACGCTTATATCATTTATCAAAGTTCAAAAATACTCACTGTTTGGTACCTTACCACAACGCCTCAAATCAATAAAAGAAGTGCCAGTATTAATGGTTACTGGTATGTTAATCTTAACAATTCTCTGTATTGGATTAGGTTTGCTTTATCCTTTTTATAGTGAATTTCTCCTTGAAACCGCTCGAGATTTAATGACAAATCCAGCTCAATATCTTCAGTACGCAATGCCTTAAATTATTAGGTAGATTTTTTTATTTAGACATTTAACAAGGTAATAACGAATATGCTAAAGAAAATTTTTGATTTTGTTATCATTTTTTCAATCTGGTTAGCACTGGTCTGGTCAATCGAAATACCAGATGTTATCGCAGGAATATTGGTAACTCTTATTTTGATCTTACTATTCGGTGACCTGTTCCCAGTTGAAATAACAAAACTTATTCATCCGATAAGGTTTTTCTGGATTCTGATATATATCCCCCATTTTCTGTGGTATATCGTAAAGTCGAATTTTGATGTCACATACCGCGTTTTCCATCCAGAGATGCCAATAAAACCCGGTATTGTCCGTGTCAAAACGACCCTTAAAAGTGATATTGCAAAAACATTCTTAGCCAATTCAATTACCTTAACTCCCGGAACCCTTACAGTTGATTGTGTGGAGGATAATCTTTATGTGCACTGGATTAATATCGTTTCGGATGATCCTGAGGTAGAGGCAAAAATTATCGTTGAGAAATTTGAACGATACCTAAAAAAAATATTTGAATGATAAAACTGACTAAAAATAAGATCTTACTTTAACAAAACATACGGGTGTTTCAATGGTAATTTTTCTCGTGCTGCTTTTAATATGTGCCTTTTTTTGCCTATATCGGGTTGGAGTTGGTCCTACTCCTCCCGATCGAACTGTTGCTATTGACATTCTCGGTATTCTGATGGTAGGATTCTGCGCAATATTTTCCATTTATACCGGGAAAGATCTTTATATGAATGTCGCGATCTCCTGGGCTCTTTTTGCATTCATCGGGACTACAGCACTGGCAAAATATCTTGAGGGGAGGTCCTTCGATGAATAATTTAACCATTATTTTCATAGTAATTGGATTATTTTTCAACTTCGCCGGTTGTATCGGTCTCATTCGATTTCCAGACATTTATAACAGATTGCAGGCGTCTACAAAATGCGTAACCCTGGGCACCTGTCTTATTCTCATAGCCGTTGTTATTCAATTTGGTTGGAATAGTATATCCATCAAGGCAGTTATCTGTACAATATTTATACTAATGACTGCTCCTACAGCTGCCCACGCCATATCGAGAGGATCACATCGGGCAGGTTTTTCTTTATGGGAAGGGAGTGTAATGGACCGCTATCGAGATGATTTCCCAGAGAATGACAAGAAATAAAATCAGAATGATTTAACCAAAAATGCCATGCTCCCTTATCAGGAGGTTCAATTATGTTTCTGCCGAAAATAAGAGAATTGAAAGAAGCTATTACAGCTATCATCAAGGGACCATATACCCACCCTTTCCCGGCCGAACCAACCCCAATACCGGATAATCTGCGTGCGGCACCTAAATATAATGAAAAATATTGCATTGGTTGTGGCGCTTGTGCGGAAGTCTGCCCAGCAAGAGCTATCAGAGTGGAGGATATACTAACAGACGGCGGACCATATCGAAGACTCACCTGTGACTATGGAAACTGCATTTTCTGTGGTGAATGTCATTTGAACTGTGCAACTGAAAATGGTATCCAATTATCACAAGAATATGAACTTTCATACTTTGATGAATCAGAAGCCAAGGAAACCATTGAACACGAACTTGTCCTGTGTGAAATATGCAGAAAAGTGATCGCACCTAAAAAACAATTACTTCATCTTTACGAAAAATTGGGAACCATCGCTTATTCAAACCCGACCATTTACATATCGAAAATGAAAGTAAATGATCCATCTCAAACCCAACCCGCCAGGGATGTACGTCACATTGACCGATGGGATATACTGAGAGTAACCTGTACTACCTGTAGGAGAGATATACTCTTAAAAGAGGAATGGGGATAATAATTATAAATTCAAATAAAAATGTTAAAAGCCATACTTATATTAGGTATGGCTTTTTTTTTAGTAAATTTCTGAACAATGAAAACAAAATAAAGAGATGAACGAAACCATAATCGCTAAATTATCTAAAATCTTATCATTATACCCATTAATCATCGGAGTTGGAAATGAATTACGTGGTGATGATGCGGCTGGTGTAGAAGTTATTCAGCGTTTGAAACGTTTGGGATACAATAATACACTCACAGTATACAGTACTCCCGAGAATTATCTCCAAAAAATTTCATCAACTCCAGGAAATATAAGGTTATGGATCGATATCATCAATTGGAATGCACCAGCAGGTGATGTTAGAATCTTCACAGTCGACGAAATCGGACAATACACAATATCGACACATAACTTCTCTCCTCTGGTACTGGTGCAATATCTGCAGCGCTTAAAAAATATTCCAGATTACTTTTTAGGAATTCAACCATTGGATTTAACCTTAGGAAACAAAATTAGTCCACCCGTACAGAAAACGATCGATACACTTATTGATTTTATTTATCATCACTTAAGACAAAACAATTGAATTATCAAATAAATGTTGGTAAAGGAAGTAGAATTATCCTGCTAAAAAGATAATTCTTCATAGTAAGATTTAAATATTCTGATCGGATTTCTTAATGATAATACTCACGATAAGCTAAGTGGCACATTTAATTAGAAAAACAACGCCTAAAACGATGAGTATAATCGGTAGAATTGCAACGAACACGCTCAAAATTGCCGGGATTATAGTAAAAGGTAAGACAAATAAAAGTAAACCACTAAGGATAATTAAAAAAAATATCTTAATGGGTAACAATACTAGACATATACCCGTTTTTATAAACCAGATTAAAATTTTAATAAGAGCAAAACCAATAATTACGACCAATAAAATGAAAATTGGTTCCATGCACTTATCCTCTTTTTTTCAATTGAATACGAAAAAAATAACAGGTTGTTTCCCATTACTTTCAGAATTAAAAAACTATGACTTGCAATTTATATATAATTCTATATTTGAATAAGATAAAACTAGTTATATATAAGAAGTGGGAAGGAATCAGATTATGAATTTCAATTATGATAAAATGTTAGATCGATTTCTGCAATATGTAAGGATAGACACCCAATCTGATGAAAAATCGAATTCATATCCAAGCACAGATAAACAATTAAATTTATGTAAAATTCTTGTGGATCAATTAAAATCATTGCAACTTCAGGATGTAAAACTAACAAAACATGGTTATGTTTTCGCAACACTTCCTTCAAATCTTCCGAAGAATTACCTCAAAAAAGTACCCACTATTGGTTTCATTGCTCATGTTGATACCTCTCCTGATGTGAGTGGTTCGAATGTGTACCCGCTCGTTCACAATAACTACCAGGGTGGTCGCATAAAATTGCCGAAAGATTCAGAACAGATATTAGATCCAGAAACAGATCCTGCTCTAAGAGATTGTCTGGGACATGATATAATTACCTCAGATGGCTCTACCCTGCTTGGAGCCGATAATAAGGCTGGCATTACCGAAATTATGACCGCAATTGATATACTCAAAAACACTCCTTCAATTTTGCATGGTGAAATTAAAATTGCTTTTACAGTTGATGAAGAAATTGGTCGAGGAACAAAATATTTCGATGTAAAAAAATTTGGTGCTAAATATGCTTATACTGTCGATGGGGAAACGGCTGGGGAAATTGAAGACGAGACTTTCTGTGCAGATACTGTGACAGTAAAGATATCGGGGAAAAATGTACATCCAGGATATGCTAAAAATAAGATGATAAATAGTATTAAGGTTGCGGCTGCCCTCATTCAAAATTTACCGAAAGATTCCATGTCACCTGAGACCACGGAAAAGCGAGAAGGATATATACATCCCAATAATATTTCGGGTGGAGTTGAAGAAACCATCATAAAATTCCTGATTCGTGATTTTACTGTGGAAGGACTAAAGAAGAAAGAAGACTTATTAAAAAGTCTTTTAGATAAAACAATAAAAAAATTTTCTGGTGCAAATGCTGATTTCCAAATTGAAGAATCATATAGAAACATGCGATATATTCTTGACAAATATCCTCAGGTAGTACAGTGTGCTATAAAAGCAGTGGAGCGAGCAGGTATAAAAGCAAAAAAAAGCCTGATCCGTGGTGGCACTGACGGTGCCAGACTCTCTTTTATGGGATTACCGACTCCCAATATTTTCACAGGTGGGCACAATTTTCATAGCAAAAAAGAATGGATATCAGTACAGGATATGCAAAAGGCAACTGAGACAATTGTACACCTTTCGCTCCTCTGGGTTGAAGAGGGCGATAAATAGCAAAACTTTTACTTTTTAATAAAAAAGCCATCTACTGTTATGAAATAGAAGGCTTTTTTTAGGATCAATATTATCTGTACAAATATTTGACAAAGAATATATAACTAGCAGAAGATATGGAACACTATTTCAAAAATTATCTTTATCATAATTGTTTTTGGACATTTTGAATAACAAGATTAATCACAGCTTTTAAGGTATCAAATACACCAACACCTTTAATAGCCACGCCATCGAATTGCGGAACGTTGAAAAAATTCAATTTTTTCTGTAGTACCGCAATTGATTCTGCATTTGGTAAATCTCTTTTATTATATTGTACAACCCAAGGAAAGGTCTCCAGCGAAAATCCGGAACCTAATAGATTATTCTCCAGGTCAAGTAAAGTTTCAATATTACCTTCCATCCGATCCCTTTGGGAATCCGCCACAAAAACAATTCCGTCCACTCCATTTAAAATAATTTTTCGGCTAGATGCATAGTACACTTGTCCAGGTACTGTATACAGGTTAAACTTTGGTTTTTTGCCCTTTATCTTACCAACTTCAATCTGCATGAAATCAAAAAATATGGTACGGTCTTCTTTGGTCTTCAGGGTTACCAGTTCTCCTGTTAATGATGGATCAAGTTTTGAATGAATATATTCCAGGTTAGTTGTTTTACCGCTCATCCCAGGACCATAATAAACAATTTTTAGATTAATCTCCTGCAAAGCCCAATTAATAAACATCCTGCGTCCTCGTTAGTTTGATTTCCTGATTAGCCAAGAATTTTCATTATTTGAAAGAATCGTCTAACATATCGCCAAGCATACTTGAAAAATCTTTATCAATTATTTTACCCACATCTTCCCCTTTTTCCGATTCTTCAAATACTTGGAGTAGGCTATGAATAGCTTTTTTTGTATAGATTCTGACAAGACCAAGCGTCACACTCACATCAAAAACAACTACAAGAAAGAAATTATCACCAATATTAGAGAGATAGACGTTCCTTTTTTCCCCTTCGTGAAATAACAGTTTAAATTTTGCGTCCTCACCTACCAGTTTAGCCATTTCAGAAGTAGCAGCAAAATCACTTGCAGCAAGAGCACTTAAAATAGCAGTGTTAATATCTTCTGTATTGCCCCGCTGCGTAATCAATTGACCACTAATATCGGCTAGAAGTATGGTAGATGCCTTGGTTTTGGCAGCGAGTTCAGAGAGAACTTTGGTAATCTCATCAAATTGCTGGGCAGTCAGTATTACCTGTTGGCTGCCATCCTTTAACTTTTTTACTTGGACCATCTGGGTCATTCCTCCAATTTTGGATCATATCTGTATTCATAAATTTCTATCTATTTTTTAATCTCTCAATTGAAGATTTTAGACTTTCTCGCATTCTTTCAATTGCTTCGGCTAAGATACCAATCTCGTTTTTAACCTGAACGCGCACAGGTTTATTAAAATCTCCCATGCTAATTTTGTAAGCCATCTCAGTTAGATGCGCTATAGGTTTACTGAATTGTAATGTAATAATAAAAATTGTTAAAATGATAGCTAAAAATATGCCAATTAAGAAAACTATTCCCAAATATACAATAGTATGATTCACTTGTGCAGTAACAAATGATTTTTGCATACCAACACGAACAAATCCCAAAAGACCTTCTTTTATACCCTGTTTAATATCATAAACTTTTGTTTTTAAAGCAAATACATCGATCAATTTAATTTTATACGCGGTATTCTCACTGAATTCCGTATCCAAATGCCCCGAAATTATTTCATCGGGTATATTGCCATTATAGGTATCAGTTCGAATCTGGCCATTAAAATCTTCAATTAAAATGTATTCAATATTAGAATAATATTTATATTTCTCAATAATTGCACGTAAACCAACGATATCATCTTCAATCAATTTCTCGGCAGCCAATTCAGCAATGTTAGCTGCTACAATCCGGCCCTGGGCAATCAGTGAATCAGTTAAGGTCTTGTTAATATATTGATAGGTTAAAAAAAGTATTAATGCGCTGAAAATCAATGTTCCAGCTAAAATAAAAACAGCAATTCTTAATCGCAGACTAAAATAAGCAAGTTTTTTCATCTTTTAAAATATGTATGATTTAACTATTGGATATATCCTTTTCTGAAATTCTACCTGCTTAACCTGATCATCAATCTGATTGATTAACAATTCGATAAAAACTGGAAGAAGATTCCTCTCAAATCCTTCCCTGTGTTGATGCATCATCTCCAGAACATCCTCTAGAATGATAGTTGCTACTGGTCCTAATAAAAGAGTCATTTCATGATTTAAGGTTTTAAAAAATTCTTGAGGTAGATAATGGGATTCATCTGATTTATTTACAACGACTAATAGGTCTGCAGCTGCTAATTTTTTAAATATTTCTTCAATTTCCTTAGTATTGAGAGATAGACTATCAGCAATTTGTCGAACAGTCTTCTGCCCATCGAGTTGAGAAACAACTGCCCACTCTAAATGCATTAAATTTGCTTCCTCCGGCGTTTGATTCTGATTCAGCTGGAAAACCATATTCTCTTCGACTTTTTTTAACTCGGTCATAAATAAAATTTGATATTGTTCTACTGATATAATCGGTAATAAGTCTACAAATTTTAATAATTTAAATACTTAATATCCAAATCGTTTTTAAGTTTTAACACTTTTTAAATATTTAATTTCTTGTTCATCAAGGTATTTATTGTCAAGGAATTGCATCTTTTTTTTCGGTACTTTCTTTAAAATTTTTTGAAACTGTCGAGAATTAAGCAACTCTGTCATTTTAACATTTATGATAAATCTTATTAAACTAATTTCAACATTGGGGTGGGTAATGATAATCAATAATGAATCAGGAAAAACCCGGGAAAAGATTTTCCCTTTACCATAGGTAATAACCGTCTCATGAAAATCCCTGAGACTAGATTCTAAAACAGAAAATATTTGAAAATAATGGACACTAACTTGTTCAAGAATCTGTTTATTAAATTTGGAATCCGTCCAGATATCCAAGGGGGAATTGTCGCTTCGATAAATAGCGATAGCTTGAATACCTTCGATCCGAGTAAGATCCTTTAAAAATTCTGATATTATCATAATGAGTATTATTATCCCAAACTTTTTAAATTTTTCTCAATCATTTTGACAAAATTATCAACTATTATATTTAAATCTGCTTCAACAAAAACTAAACTGGCCCTAAATTCTATAATGAAAAGATATCCCCAGTAATCTTTCAAATAGGCATAAGAAAAGTTATCGGTATAAAACAGCGTTGATACTTTTTTAAGCTTGTACCAAATAAAAGTGAAAAGATGAGGATTTATATTTTCAGTGAGATTGCCATCTATTAAATCTCCTTCATAATTAAGGACAAATACATTTTTAATCCCTTTTTGGGTGGAGAGTGTAGCAGATATTTTCTTTGGTGAATAGGCACTCTGTTGCGTCTTTTCATCCAATTCTCTTAAACTGTCCAGGACCACTGAATTCCAGGGGCGTTTTATGGTATGCGCCGGGGCTTGAACGCCGGCTTCGACTTTAAATTGTCCATCATGTAGTGATAGCATTTCATATACTGCTTTTTCTCCAATGTATGGACTAAATTCCGCATGGACTATTTGTCCTTCTGCAAAATATAAGAAACCAGTTCCTTCATGTGAACTTACCGTAACCTTAGCAATATTTCTCTCCATACAGTTCAACTGAATGATATTTGCAAGTCGGAGGTCTTTTAGATTTCCTACCAAAACCATATCTTAACTCATCATTTTTATCACTATATCTCGAATCTGATGTAAATCAAAAGGCTTTTCAATATAATTCTCAGCTCCTCTTTTATATGCTTGCTCTTTTCTTTCATCAGACCCATATGCAGTAATGACGATGACTCTTGTATCAGGTGATTTCACCTTTATTCTAGACAATAAATCAAGGCCATCTAAACCGGGCATGGCAATATCAGTAATAACAATATCAAATTTATATTTATCAATTCTCTCCTGGGCTTCCTCCCCACTAGCAGCTGTAATTACTTCGCATTCAACAGGCAAATTAATAAAGGTTTGATAAAGGCTAAATGTTAAAGCTTCTTCGTCATCAACAATTAAAATCCTTTTGGTGTTTCGCATGCTATCTCCCTATCAATCCGAACTCAGTGATGTATAAATGCAGGTAAGGCAATCTTAAACGTTGTACCTTTACCAATCTTACTATTCACATCTATGTTTCCCCCATTTTCATCAATCAAACGGCTGGAAATCGATAGTCCTAATCCTAATCCAGTCGGTTTACTTGAATAAAAAGGGTTGAAAATTTTTTCAAGGTTATCTTCAGCAATTCCAACCCCCGTATCCGATATTTCAACTATAACGAAATTCAATTGATTATTTGGTCCTTCTTCAATATCGAGCTTCTTTCCCATAATGTCAAATTTTTTACAGCTAGTCAGGATATTTATTGATCCGCCCTCTGGCATGGCTTCAATTGCGTTAAGAAAAATATTCATAAATACCTGTTCTAATTGGGTTTCATCAACAAAAACTTTTGGAATATTCGCTCCCATATTCATATGAAATTGAACTTTTTGTCTTTTCATCTGGGGGGAGAGCAGTAGATGAACACCCTCAATTAGAATCTCTATATCATGAAATTTTAAATTTGGTTTACTTGGTTTAGCAAATTTGAAAAATTCTTTTAGAAGTTTATTGGCTTTATCAACTTCTCTGATGATGCGTTCTACGATATCCTTCTGAAATTTTTCATTCTTTATACCCTCCTGCAATAATTGTGCTGAGGCTCTGATTCCTGCTAGTGGATTACGAACTTCATGGGCAATACCGGCAGCAAGTTCACCCATTAAAGCTAATCTATCCATTCGTTCAACTTGGCTTTTTAAATGTTGAATTTCTGTTAAATCGCGAAACAGTATTATTATTCCATCAAAATTATTGTTCTCATCATGTATCTGAGAAGAACTTAATCCAACACTAATTACCGTTCCATTTTTTTTCTTCAGGCTAATTTCTCTATCATCAATATGCTTATGTGGAATGAAAATAGCCCGTATACATTTCTGAGAGGTATCATCTTTGCCAAAAATTTCCTTAATATTTTTACCAAGCAACTCCTCTTTACTATAGTCCAGCATCTGCGCTGCCATTTGGTTGATGAAAGTGATCTCTCCCTCCAAATCAAGTGCAATTAATCCACTGTTCAGGCTCTGAATAATACTCTTATAAAAATTATAGACTTTATTTATGAGATGTGAGGAGTACCCATTAGAGAATTTTTCCGATTTCGATATCTGCAGATCATTAACCTCAGTATCTGAATTATTCCAAAGATTCCCGTACTTATTGTGCAATAAAGAGAATATTTGCTTTTGTTTTGAGATTTTCGAACCCATGTAAACTTAGTTTAAGAAGAACTTCTGGTAAATATAAAATATTACATTTACAAAATCTAACATTTTTATTGTTTATCGACTATATTTCATAAAACTAAATTCTTTTTTTACATCCTTTTGTGAGATAATTTTGTTCAAAACCAGCTTTTAAAAATCGGATTAACCAGAAGAAGACTCACAAAAATTGCAATTCTTCTATTAAATCTTGGATTGATAATCGACGGTTTATGATATCTTCAATTCTTTTCTCAAAAATTTTTTTCCTACTTTCAGTCCAAAATTTTTCTTCGATATCATTACGAATATGTTGTCGAAGTATATTTACTATCCGGTTATACCTTTTCTCTTTTAAAGTTCCTGAGCTTCTTATATACGAGAAATGCATACTAATTGCTCCAATAATTTCTTCAATTCCCTCTTCTTTATTTGCCACAGATTTAATGATGGGAATCTTCCACTCATTTTTTAAGGTCCGAAGTCCCAGAATATTCTCCAACTCGATTTTTATACTATCTGCACCTTCCCGATCAGCCTTATTTACTACAAAAATATCTGCAATTTCCATCAAACCTGCTTTCATTGCCTGGATACTATCCCCAGATTCGGGAACTAAAAGAACGATAGTCGTGTCACTTGCTCCAGCTATATCCAATTCACCTTGACCCACACCAACAGTTTCGAGTAATATCATCTTAAATCCAACGGCAGACATTAAATCAGCAACTACTTGAGTGTTTCTTGAAAGTCCTCCCAGGCTTCCTCTGGTGGCCATACTACGAATATAAATACCAGTATCTGACATGATTTCATTCATTCGAATGCGATCTCCCAATACAGCTCCACCGCTAAAGGGGCTTGTTGGATCAATTGCAATAATACCAACCTTTTTATTCTGTTTACGAAAAACTTTCACCAACTTAGCGATTAAGGTACTTTTTCCAGCCCCTGGCGGACCAGTAATACCAATACGATAATCATCCCCAGTAAAAGGAAAAATTTTTCGCATTAATTCCTCAGCAGCTTTATTGCCGTTTTCAACCAAACTTATTGCCCGGGATAAAGGACGATAATTACCTATACGCGCTTCTGCGATAATCGCCTTTGCGTCATCTCTATTATTAAATTTTATCTTACTCATTTTAAACAAATTGGAATATGGAGTCACCTAAAATATTATTACTATTATCACTTTCCTATATATTACTTCGCATCGTAAAATCATGAAACGACTTTTTTTTGATATTTGATCAACAAAATTATAGCCGTTTTAAACAGTTAAAATAATGAGACTCAAAAATAACAGAATTAATAAATTAATGCAAAAATAATTTATAATGTATCATAGTTATATTACTTCCCTCAAGAATTATGAAGTAATTTGAAAATCCATTTAGATTTCTCATTACCCTTGAATTAGTTTCGATGCAAAAAGAGTTTTCAAAATATATAATGATAATAATCAAAATAATCTTTGCTTTAACACAACTTATTCATTACCTCCAGTTATCGAAAAATTGATCAATTATATAAAAAAAGAAAGTTATAATAACCAGGTAGGTTTTCCATCATTTAATAAATCAAACTCACTCAGGCCGAAGTTAGGTAATTCATCGATATCAATTAAGGAAAGTAAGTGTGAATGATGTTATTTTGTCAGATAAAACAGCAGAGGGAATAAATCCTGTAAATACTATTTTACAGGTTTTTTCACTTCTCTGATATCAAATATTCATAGTTCGTGCCGTGGTTTATTCTCCGAACCTTAATATTTTTTCCACATCTTCTACGCTTGTGCAATTCGTTTGTATAACCTCGGGAAGTAAATCTAAATCCTGCTTTTCCTCAAATATTCTATTAATCCAAAGTCGATGTTTTATCAATGCAGCTTTTAAAGACATTTTACCCGTTAACCATGACAGATTCATTGGGTACTGTTCCGGATGTACAATAACGAAGAAGAGATGAAAAATAATAATAGCCAGGGTTGCCAATATTGCTTCATAAAAATGTATAAGTTCTGAAGCACGAACAATCCAACTTGGGGCAAATCCTGTAAACGTAGTAGGAAACCATAAAACAAAACCCGTTAAAGCCATAACTGCATTTCCCCAGACCAGAGCCCAGTATTCCGCTTTTTCTGTATAGTCGAATTCTTCATAATCGGGTTTATGATGTGTCAAGCCCAGATAATATTTAACTGTTTGCAATACTTCCCCGATATCCCTTCTGCGAAACATGATTTGATTTAAAAGATGACGTCCCCGTCGGAAGAGAGCAATATAGAAAACATGGAAAATACAAACTAGAATCATGAATACTGCAGATATTCTATGGATAAGTCGTCTAACCTCTTCATCAATTCCAATGGACTCGAACCATTTCACCCACCAGGCATCAGGGAATTTCAAAGCGAATCCAGAAATGGCAAGTAGGGTAAAGCTTATCATTAAAATAGCATGCTGATAGATCTCAAGTGGCCTGAATCTAATGATATAATATTGTTTTTCTTCTTTCTTTTTATACTTGATATATTTGATAAAAATAATCAGGTTATGCAGGAACATTATACCGATAACTCCAACGATAAGAGAAATATAAATAAGCGTAATATAATAATTTAGGGGATTACTTCTAATAAGCATGGCTTCGTGAGTATAGCTTTTTGCAAAAGATTCAGAGGCAGCCGGATGGCATTTCCTACAGGTATTTACTAAATTCTGTTTATTGACACTTGAAAGTGGATCACGAGAAGGAAGAATGCGGTGATTCTCATGGCAACTTCCGCATGTCGCGGCATTCTTTTTACCCAATTGTATTGATAGACCATGATAAGAATCAACATACGTAGAGACAACATTTTCCGATAATCCATATTTTCGAACAAGCTTTGGATCTGTATGACACCCAATGCAGACATCATGTGAGGCGACTAAATAGGCTGAGTCAGGATGAAAGATTTGATGTTCGCCATGGCAATCTGTACAGGTGGCTGATTCGAGAACTCCATGTAACAAAGCGCGTGCATGAATTGATGTACCATATTCAGTCAATTGATCGACATGGCATTGACCACAGGTGTTATCAATATTCAATTTATAGGTTGTAGATAAGGGATCGATTCTTTTACGTATACTATGAGCGGGATGGCAGGTATTACAGGTGGGAGCAGTATCGAATCCCTGTGATAAAAGCTTTCCATGTACACCCTTTAAGTAATCAGCTTTCACATAGGGCTTTTCCCATAAATCTTCCTCAGTTCCGCTTAATGCTTCATGACATTTACTGCAAGTCGTTGGTAAATTCTGGAAATAGATAGGGGAAACCGGATCACCTGCAGAAAGCATATCGTGTTTGCCATGGCAATCATAGCATTTTGGTGCTGATTCTTCTCTATTGATGAATTTCAGACCATGCAAACTTTCGTTGTATTCTTCGGATATATCATCGTGGCAATTATCACAGGCTACCTTTTCCAATTTCTCAGCATGGGGAAACTCTTCTAAACCCTGCAAATCCTGATGGCAATCAATACACTCAAAAGATCCATGAATTGAATTCTGGTAAATTTCATCATCAACAAACAGCGGTATTTCATTACCTTCCTTATCGAAACTGGTCAACTCCGGATCAGCATGACATACCTGGCAATCTTCATTACTTTGCGCATAAAGTGAAACAATGCACATAAGGAGTAACAAGTATAATAATCGCATATCAAAACCTTTTCATATTGTTTAAAAGGGGAATAATTCCAGGAATCCTAATGTCTCTGTTGTTCCTTGGTCATGAGATAATGGTTGAGACTATCCAGATTAAACAACCATTTTCCACCAAGTTTAATGGCAGGGATGTCAATTTTACCGCTCTCTAATAAACGATAAAGACTACCCTTATGCATACGAAGATATTCGGCGGCTTCCTTCAAGGTGAGTAATTTTAACTTTTGGGAGGTTTCCATAGTTCTGTCCTATTTTAATCTCTTTAAATAAAAAAATTAAAAGATAATATAGAAAGTGATTTTTATTGAGAAAATATTAACATTTATTTACAGAAATAAAGAGTTCCCAAAACCGATAGATACAAATAATTATAAAAAAATTATTTTACACAAAAGTTATCAACTTTTATTTTTTTTCAGCTTTCTTAATATAAGTCCATGTGAAGTTTTTGTCAATATAAAACTTTAAATTTCACGTGGATAAATTGATTAATAGATCAGTTTATCTATTATTGCCACTATACAAAAAAGTAAAATCCCAGCCAGAATATCTACTACATAGTGATATCTTAAATAAACAGTTGAGAAAATAAGTAACATGATGATAGGCAGCATAATGAAAAAGGTCTTAGGGAAATATTTAGCGGCAAATAGGGCAAAAATCAGTGAAATAGCTACATGTCCACTTGGAAAAGCATCCCACTGAATATTTTCCAGTCCATCCAATGAACTACTAATCCTTTGATAAATTCCTATCCCATATAAGGATTTTTGATGAAGATGGGCCAAGAAATAACGTGGGCCGAGCGCTGGGAATAATAGATATCCGATGTAAGAAAGATAAAATGTCAATAATATTGAAAACGAAAAACGGTCAAAATTTTTATATTCCTTACGCTTATAGAATGGAATTAAAATAAACAAAGGCATGTAATAAAATGCCAAGTAACTCAACAGTAATATTTCTGTCAATAAAGGAGAATAAAACCTTTCAAACCAAATTGTTGGATTTAAATTCAATAATAAAAAATCAAACTTAATCAGGTATTGATCAATATTTCCCGGATTAATTGATGGAATTAGATAATGTAATACCGCGAAGAAAAGTAATATAAAAAGGAAATAATACCATCGTCTCACAAAAGCAAGTATAGAATGTTTTGGGGCCAGACTTCCCAAAAATAATGAAATAGCGAAGGCAGCAAGGTGTAATATTAAGAACAAAGTTGCATGTTTAATTTTAGGAAAAAAGATCAGAATTAAGAGAATCCAGATAAAGAGGTAAGAGAGTGTTAATTTATCTGAACGACTTAAATTTCGGATACTGTAGAAATCAGAATTGTTCCTTTTGCACATTTAATATTCCATTACTATTCAGTTAATTATATAACCCTTAATGAAAATAGGATAAAAATTTTGCATTTCGACTGGATCCATTCGTCTATAAAGGATCAGAATCTATATTTTTAAAAATTCAATACTTTATTTTTCCCAGTTAATTAATTATTAAGTAAAGACAAACAAATTACTAGGTCTTTTATCAGTTTAAAGATTCAGATTTGCCTTCTTAAATAACTGTTCCGTCGGGTAGAGTTGCTCTCTTCGGGATAACAATAATTCCATCACGAATAACATAATTTTCGCTACTCTCCTCTTGTACCCCTCGGGAGTTGATGAGTTTAACTCCATTTCCAATTCGGGCATTTTTATCAATAATTGCATTTCTAATTTCACAATCTCGACCTATCCCAACATTTGGTATGCCTTTTTCTGAATTTTCTAATAACTCATCTTTTGATTCAAAAAAATCGGCACCCATGATAACAGCATGATCCACAATGGAGTTTTCAGCAATACGAGTTCGAATACCCACAATTGCATGGGCGAGATAGGATTGATTGATAATACTCCCCTCGCACAGAATTGAGTTTGTTACCTGAGAAGACAGAATTTTTGAGCCAGGTAAAAACCGTGGATGGGTAAAGATGGGCTCGTCTTCATCATAAAAATTAAATTTGGGTAAGGTTAGGGTTAAATCCATATGGGCATCAAAAAAACTTTTGATTGTTCCGATATCCTGCCAGTAATCATCATAAAAAAAACCATAAACCCTCTTCTTCTTCAAGGCGTATGGTATTACTTCTCGTCCAAAATCTTCAAAGTCAGTATTCTCCAATAATTCCTTCAATACTTCCCAGTTGAATAAATAAACACCCATTGAAGCGAGATGGGTTCGTTCAGCTGGATCAACTCCAAATTGCCTAAAGACCTCCTTTGATACCTGCATTCCTTCCAGATCTGTTTTCTCCTTGGGCTTTTCAAAAAAGGATACTATTTTCCCACTTTTATTAACCTTCATTACCCCAAATTCAGATGCATGATCATATTTGACCGGATTTACAGATATGCTGATATCTGCATTATTACTTACATGAAAATCAATGAATTCACGATAATCCATTCGATAAAGATGATCACCGGATAAAATTAATATCAAATCACCTTCAGAACGTAAAAATCGTAGATTTTGTCGGACAGCATCTGCTGTTCCCTGATACCATTCGCTGCTTTCTAATGTCTGTTCGGCAGTTAAAATGGTAACGAAATCTTTTGTGAAATTATCAAATCTATAAGTTAAAAAAATATGTCGATGTAATGATTCACTGCTGAACTGGGTTGAAATAAATATTTTTTTCAGATCTGAGTGAATGCAATTACTGATAGGGATATCAATTAACCGAAATCTTCCAGCTATTGGTACAGCAGGTTTGCTTCGCATTTTTGTCAAGGGATACAATCTTGAACCTTGCCCCCCAGCCAGAATAATAGTGACTACTTTTGACATAGCAAAATTCCTATAATTTGTTCATCATTCTCTTAACTGCAAATTTAGCACTATCATTATTCCAGATCCTATTTCATTTTACAGAAAATAATGTGAGACATTCAGTAGCAAAATGGTCAATAATTTCTCATTAAATATAAATCTATGGTTTATTTAAATCTATTAATTTTTGGATCATATTTTTAAAACCATTTATTCGCCCAAGCCGAAATCCCCTATCAACCTCGTGATTCAAAATATTAGCATAATGACGAACATTAGAAAATCTAAGGTAAGCATCATGCGTTCTATATAATGGGAAAATTGATTTATTTGTTAACAACGGATCAGCATTTTTGTCAAACAAATTTTCATCAATTGCCCGATCATAATCAACTGTACCTGGAATAGGTGAATATGAAGCTAATCTTATTTTAATTCCCAATGTATGTACGAAAAGTATGCTTTCATATATTTCTTCCATTGACTGATTTGGTAAACCCATCATTATATATGCTTCCAGAGAATTTCTTTTATAACCAGCCTTTTCCAAGTTTGCTACTGTTCTGCTCAAATTTTCCGGAGTCACCTTATTCTTCATATCTGATAATCGATCCGGATGAATTGATTCAAAACTCAGCCGAATAGTCTTAAACCCACTTCGATAAAATAGTTCTGCTAGTTCTTCATCAATCTCTTTAACATGAAGACCGTTGGGAGTGTGAAAACGAAGGTGATGTTTTAATTCACTCAGTGTTTCCAGAATCGGGATAATTCTTTGTTTTTTATTTAACAATAGGGCATCATCATAGAAAGCAATGTCACGAACTTTGAAGTATTGCATACCTTCCAGAATCTCCTCGGTTACTTTCTCTGGACTTCGTTGGGCATATTGACCGCTAATTTTATCAGTCGCACAGAAAGTGCAATGGTAGGGACAGCCACGTGAGGTTAAAATTGGTAAATAATCAACTTTATGGTACAATTCATAAAGAGGAGTGGGGAATTCATCTAAGTTTTTTGGAGGGTGCTCATCAACTGGAGCATTTTTCAGGATGGAACGTAGTATATGACTTACTTCAATCTCTCCGGGACCTTCAACAATATAGTCAGGTTTCACCACCTCCTTTGCATGCTTTGGTAACAATGTGGCATATATTCCTCCAAGAATTATAGGCACCCCCGGATAAACATTGCGTATTAACTCTACAATCCTTTTGGGACCGAGATACCAATATGTCATGAATGAGGTTACTAGAATAGCATCAGGTTTTTCAAATTTCTCCAATTCACATCTAAAAATTTCTTCCGGAATACCGTAACGGGCAAAATATCTTGGAATAAAATCCAATATGGTGGGCTTTTCGACTGGCTGGCGTAAATAGGGACCTGTCCCAAAATTTTTAACTTTAAGCCGTTTATATCTTGAGTTATTTATTAATGTGGGATGGTGCTTATCCAGACAGTCTATATAATTAATTTGATACCCAATCTTCTTTAAATAAGCAGCAATATAGAGTAAGCCAACCGGTTTACTCCACAGATCATAGGCTGTAAAATCATATATCCAGGGATTAATGAGGAGTAGTTTATATTTTTTCTGTTTAACCATCTTTTAT
>SMTZ1_10001739_pt1 | contig 21981 bp, 17 predicted proteins | sample DeeMarSWOR136_30_FD_25667 | JGI IMG/M metagenome (IMG submission 25667) | reverse complement strand
TGCCATACCAGATTCAATCCATCAACAGTATCTATGATTTTTATGTTTCCCATTTTGGTCCCAAGTCGCTCTTCTATCAATTTCCGCTGTTCTGGAAACCTCAGTGTTAGCAGAACTGCCAGATCGTCTTTATCTTTCAAATAGTCTAGCAGTTGGAAGAAAAGCTCATCCCCTCTTTCATCATGATAGTGTGCCCTGGTAGAAGGCGGCCTCAATGTAACTATTACTTTCTCAGAAGGAACTCCGATTTTCTCAAGGAAATCTGGCTCTATTACTAACTCTCCCACATATACGTTTTCCTTCAACCCTGAATAGCTAACGATTTTTTCTGGTGGGACACCTCTATTTACTAAGGCTCTCATTGGAAGAGCATAGGGGACATAGATTCTGCTTGCGAAGAATCTGAAAACAGCCAGTTCCATGTGTTCGTAATCCAGGAAGGTGATATTTGGGGTCCGCAGCAAGAACGAAGCCAAAACGACCCCGCGCGAATTGTGTCCCTTTGACACATCTATCCTCTTATTGACCATCAAGAAACTCAGAATCAGGGTTCTCTGGATAACCTTGAAAGATTTAAGAATTTTGCTCTTACCTCTGGGTGGTTTCCCCACGCAGATGCAATCCAATCCCTTGATATCAGCCAAATCCTTCGTCTGAGCATAATCGCGTGCTGTAACCACTACACTGTGTCCCACTTTCTTCAATCGTTCTATTATAGGATGAAAAAACAGAACATTGGGTGTAGTTTCTAGGTCAACCCAGACGTTCATTACTCTCCTCCATAATCAGATTCGCTAGAGCTTTATACATCCATGCCTGTCCCCATCGAATATATGGGATTTTGATTCGATAGAAACGATGGATCTGGTAGTGAAAATATCCAGTTGCATCCTGCATATTTCCAATACCCCAGGCTGCGATCTTATGAGCCATGCTTAGTGCTTGCGGGTCCAGTTTTCTCAATTTCAGAAAAGTCAGAACAGCTTGTGCTACGGAGTGAATGTCAATAGGGTACAATCTGTCATGATAATATTTAGGCGCTCCATCATAAAAGAAGTTGTCCCTGAAGAAGCAATACCCTATCTGTAGCTGTCGGGCAAAATCGTTAATGCCACTATAGCTTATGAAGTCTGCCAGTGCTTCTAAAACAAAGCCTGTATGGAAATTATCAATCCAGTGCTCTGTGCGTCCTTCGCCGTAAGGCCAAGAACCGTCGGGATGCTGACAACTGATTGTGAAATTCATTGCTTCCCTGGCATAACCAAGAAGCTCAGCTTCACCGCTGTGCGAATGCACCTTAGCTAAGAGAGCCGCTACGAGGGCATTAACATTGTGAACGCATCTTTTGTCCAAGGGGGTGTAGCTAAAATACGTTCCTTTATCATTACTGATGATATTGAGGTCTTCCAACAGAAAGTCGCAGGCGCTTCTAGCTACGTCAAGCAGTTCCTTCCTACCGGTAATCTCATAAGCATCAACGAAAGCCGAGCCTATAAAGGAAGTATTTACAGCAGTCGGCGTACCTGCTGGCGCGAAGAAGGACCGGTTGGGCCAGTCAAAATTGTATCCCCAGCAATAGCCGTTGTATCCCTTTGAAGAGTTCTCCCTTATCCACTTGATGAAAAACTCTGCTTTTGCCATATCGCTTTTATCGCCTGTAAGTTGATGCTTCTTCAGGTAACCTGAAAGGAACAGCCCCATTCCCTTCGGATTGTAACCTTTTTTGATACCCAATAGGAGTCTGACATTTACAGGACACCTCTTGAGAGACTGAAGAAAGAGAATGCCAAGGATTCTGTTCCCAAAAGAGAGATGACGCAAAATCGGGCTGTTCAAGGCATCATGCGGGTCAAAGCCCATCCATAGATTCCCCTCTATCCATTCTTCCAGTCTTTCAAGAGAACGTTGGATTAAATCCATTAAGTCATTTAAGTCGTTAAAGCCGTTAAGCGATTTCAACGATTTCAACGATCTTGACGATCCTTTACTGGTGTTGTGTCAAAGGTATCCTTTAACAAAGTAGTATAAGAGTTTCATATATTCGTTCCATACAGCACTTACTCCGTCATGGCTTTTCCACCAGTTATTCGCTTGAAACGATCCTACAGGATATGCACTGCAAAACACCTCGATATCTTTACTCTTGTAGATTCTCCTATATGTTTGATACGATCTGCGCAAATGATGGGGTGCCGTAATAATCAGAAGTACCTTGACGTTGTGTTGTGAAATGACATTGAGACTTGCCAGGGCTTCGTTTCGCGTTCCGCTCCGCTCCTGAACAACAGGTATAACATCCTCCTCTGGAATGCCGCGACCTATGAGTTGGATCTTGCGAGCTTCCGCCCAGGTCTGTGCTGGATAAAAGTCGGACAATTGTAATATTTTAGGACCAACCATCACAATAAGCATATCGGGCCATCTCTGGTAAAGACTTACAACATATTGAATTTGCCTATCACTGACCCAGCCTTCGACTAGAATGGCATCGGGTTTTGGGAAGTCTTTGTTGATGACGAGAAAGTTATATATATGCGCCAGCCAAAACTTGTATGGGACCGCGATAACTAAGAACACTAATAGAAGCACTGCAAGCTTGAACCTTATGGTCAGTTTCCAGCATAGTCTTTGAGCAAAACAGAAGCTGTGAATTCTTCTCAGGATATTGTTGCGCATGTTCGCGTTGCATAATTTAGTGCTTACGCCTCGAGACGAGGATTACACCAATGCAAATGGCAAAGAGTCCAATATCAGATTCTTCAGGGATATGGAGGATTCCCCCCATGTGTTCTATAATCCGTGTAGATTGATCAGTGCTGGGCTTCCTGTCGCTACTGATTCAAGAACCTTGTATGTAACCAATGTAGCCAAGACCATCTCCTCGAAACTTATGGGCATCTTACTTCCATTTTGCAGAGCGGCTACAAAAGCTTCAAGCTCCTCACGGTGTCCTTTTCCGTTCCCTTTGAACTTCGTTTTCTGGCCCTTTTTAAAGAAGAATCCCTTCCTGAAGTCGTCAATAACTGCCACTGAGTTATTTCCGAACGCTTCTATCCGCTCCTTTGGGAAGCTGGAATCGCCCAGGGCTGTATAGACTATCGTCCCAACGGACCCGTCCTCGAACTTCAGCATGATGCTTACATTGTCTTGGGCCGTCATTTTATCGCTGTTGGTGGACATAATTTCTGCGAAGACTTTGATAGGTTTTGAATCCACAATATACTGGATGGTGTCTACGAAATGGCACACCTCACCTATTATTCTTCCGCCACCTTCCTCTGCATCTTGAGTCCAGTGGGCTTTTGAGACAAAGCCTGCATTAACTCTATAGTTGACCACATAGGGGCTTATCCTTTGCCCAAGGGCATTTTTCACCTGGTTCACAAGGGGCGCAAATCGCCTGTTGAACCCCACCATCAATCTGGGGGGTGAGGATTGTGAACCGACGGATATGCCTAACTGCCTGTGTGTTTCAGTAATCTGTTTCAGTTGTGCTTCATTCAAGGCAAGCGGCTTTTCCACAAAGACTGCTCTGCCTTGTTTAAGCGCTTCGATAGCCGCTTGGGCGTGGAGGTTGTGCCTTGTAGCTATGACTACGGCATCTATATCCCGGTCAGATAGTATCTCTTCGTAATGGGATGTAGCATACTCAAAGCCAAATCTCTCAGCAACGCTTCGAGCATTTATCCCGGTGGCAGTAGCAACTCCCTTTAGAACAACATTCGGGTTCCTTTTCAAATCTGGGAGAAGAACGGCTTGCGCAAAGTTGCCGGCACCGATCACACCTATTCTCACAGCATCCTTCTTTGCGTATACTCTTTCCCCAACCTCAACGTAAACTCTATTCTCACGTTCTACCTCCCTTTCGGGATACTCAAGTAGAATACCGAGATACCATTCTTTCGTCTTCCCCAGAATCAGATCATAAGCGTTCACAGCATCATCTATAGGAAACCTGTGTGTAATAAGCCTATCCACGTCCACTTTTCCCGTATTTAAGAGCCTTAGGAATTCTTCCATATTTCTCTTCTCCGTCCAGCGGACGTAACCGATGGGATAGTCCAGGCCTTTTTCTTCGTAGTTTCTATCATATCTTCCAGGTCCGTATGACCTGGACAATTTCAGCTCAAGCTCCTTCTCATAGAAAGGTTCCCTTGGGACATCCATCACTACAGCACCCACAACAATCACTCTGCCTCTGTCACGAAGAACGTCACTGGCCAGTAAGATTGGATCATTGCTTTTCGCAGCAGCGGTTATGAGGACAGCATCCATGCCATACCCATTAGATAGCTTGTCTGCTAAAGCTTCTACATCATCTTGCCTATGGATCGCTACGACATCCGCTCCTGATTCCCTGGCGAACTCAACATTTCGTTCATTCAGATCAACGCCCAGAACTTCACATCCCGCCGCTTTTGCGAGTTGAACTGTGAGTTGACCGATAAGCCCCAAGCCTATAACAGCAACCTTCTCACCGAGAGTCAATTGAGCTTGCCGTATGCCTTGAAGCGCTACTGCGCCCAAGGTGGTAAAGGCAGCATACTCTAGCTTGACTCCTCCTAAAATCTTTGCACACAGGTTTTCAGGGACAAAAACTACCTCTGCATGGGATGCGTAATCCTGACCAGCACATGCAACCCTATCTCCAGGGCTTAGCCCGTCAACGTCAGCGCTTACCTCTATCACCACTCCTGCGGAACTATAGCCAAGTGCTTTTGGCCTTTCCATACGCGCCTTGGCTTTCTCAAAAGTGGTTCTCAACCCCTCCTTTCTTGCAGTGTCCATAACTTTCTTGACCAGATCCGGTCTGGCTTTAGCTTTTCCTATGAGGCCCTTCTGCCCCAGGTTTACTGTTGTACGCTCAGTCCCTGCGCTTATGGCTGAAAAATAATTCCTCACCAAAACTCCACCGGATTTCAAGGCAGGAGCGGGAACTTCTGCAACTCTCAATTCCCCAGTTTTGTGGTTTTGAATGATCTGCTTCACAGTGTGTGTCTTTGCACGTCGAAGTCGTTAAAGCCATTCAAATCGTTCAACGTGGAACGATTTGAACATTCTTGATGAATCCTGAGCCCTTCACCAAACAAGCCTAAAAATCTCCACATTTCCATAGAATTTATCATGAACTTTTCCAATACACGTTCCTCTTTCCGCTGCAAATTTCACAATACTGTCTCTGAAGCTTTTTGGCTTTCGCTCGGCTCCCCAAAATGTTTTTCCCCAAATGTCGGTATCATAAAGTATCATATATTCTGGTTTGAAACTCTCTAGATTCATACCATACTGAGAGCGATATGGATGCTCATGCAAGCCGAGCCAGAAACTCATTGTTCCCCAAATCCTAGCCTTTTCTGGGATATGCCCTTTGACCTTCCTGATAAAACCGTAGTAATCACAATCTCGATGCTCCCACAGTAATATGATATCCCCCGCTAGCTGATTGGTGAAAAACACTATTGCCAATATGGTAAACACAATAACCCTCTTATCAATAACATGGGGAAAATCCCCCATACCCCTGAAGAATCTGATTCTTTGGAGATAAGCCTTCAGGGAGATTTCTTTATCTTCTAAAAGGTCAAAAAGGTACTTGGCAACCAGAATAGCAAAGAATGGAGAAAGAACCGTCAAATAGCGAACTGTCTTATTAGATACCAGAAGCAGAAAGAGAAACACATGTGTAAAGATAACTGTTAGAATGAATCTGTCCGCTTTTCGATGACTCATAAAAGCCTTGATAGTAGATACAGCGACCAAAACCAAGATCGCGAACCGGTATGGGAGATAAAAGTATTGAGCGAATCTCCTGATCTCCCCTTTTATGCTCAGCCATAGCCAATTACCAGCAGCTAATGGTGTTGCTCTACGGCTCACCTGTGCCAGGAAATTGGCGAACTTACCTTGATAGTTTTCTACAGAAACATAGATAGCATAAGGTAGAAGCGCTACGAACGTGAAAAGGCAGAAATACCAAAAGCCGGGCTTCTTAAAAACCCCTGAGCGATATTCAATCATAAACAAAAGCAATATGGACACCAAACTTAGAAATGTGTTAGGATGAGTATACAATCCTATACCTGAGATGACTCCCGATAGTGAGAAAAATAGATTTGAGCCACTTTTTACTCCAAGTATGAAAAGATAAACTGCGATTACTGTGATAGCAGCTACGAATATTTCCTCGCGTACGGTTCTCGATGCCACGAAAACTAAAGTGTCCACCGTAATAAAAAGCGCAGATATTAGAGCAATTGACCTGTTGAACAATTCTCTGGCCAGATAGTATGAAAATATCACTGTCAACAATCCCATAGAAACTGACGCCAGCCTACTTTGAACTAACCCAAAACCAAAGAGCCTATAAAACAACACCAATGTGAGATTCACGATCAATCTTGGTTCCAGAATATGAGTGTTGTACCCCTTTGCTTCAACCAAAGGACAAGCAAACTCACCATTTGTAAGAAGCGAGTAACTAATGGTTGCTTCCCATGATTCATCAGCCCAAACCCTTGGATATCGTTCCAGATATACCAAAGCTAGAGATAGGTATAAGATAATGATCAATAAAGGGGCAATCTGTGTCTTGGTAAATACTCTTCTCATGAATTCGGTATAGCGGGTGTTACGAAACACGCTCTACGGGTTTGTGGCCTGCCTCTTCGCGCCTTTCTAACTACTTCCATCTTTCTCATTGTTATATCTGCATCTTCGAAATACTCGCCCAGATCTCCCAAGCTCCTCGCCCACGCTATGTAGTCATCAAATATCTCTTCCAGTCCCTTCTTCGGAGCCCAGCCAAGAGCCTTGAGTTTAGAAATATCGGACACACTATGGCGATTGTCGCCCAGGCGATATTCGCCCAGAACGCGGGGTTCTATCTTTTTGTCAAGCTTTCTCATTAAAAGCTCCGCATATTCAAGCACAGTTATGGGTTTCCCGCTTCCGACGTTTAAGACTTGGAAGTCCGTTTCATCGGATTGGAGAACGAGCATATTGGCTTCCACCACATCATCTATATGCACGTAATCTCGCTGTTGCCTGCCATCTTCATAGATTATTGGCGGTTTACCGTTAAGAAGCCTGAGAGAGAAGATCCGGCAGATTCCGGAATATTGATTGTAAAGCGACTGTCTCGGTCCCTGAGTGATGGAGTAGCGCAGCGCAACAGTAGGGATGCCCAAGAGCTTTCCCAATCGAAGCGCCGTAAGTTCCTGACTGTATTTGGATAACGCATACTGATTGTAGGGATTGGCATACTCTTCCCTGAGCCTGAGCGGATTCATATATTCATCGCATATTGGGCATCTCACTTCCCAATCGGCTTTCTCAAGCTGCTCTCGTGGACGAGCGGGCGGCTGAATGAGCCCATGTTTCATACACTGGTATTGCCCTTCACCATAGACAGCCTGAGAAGAGGCTATTATAATTTTCTCGACCGGCAGAGCATCCTCATTGATGATCTCGCAAATGAGGGCTGTACTAACAACGTTTGAGTGGATGAATTTACTGTAGTTGGGCATGTAATCTTGATAAGCCGAGTGATGGAAAACCACTTTGACATCCTGGAGCGCTTTCCTCAAGTCATCCTTACTTCGCGCATCACCTTCGATGAACTCTGCTTCTTTCGCTATGTAAGGAGGTTTTCCTTTTGGATGAACTCTACTTTCAAGGTTATCCAGAATCTTGACCTCATATCCCTCAGCAAGCAACCTATCAACTATGTGAGAACCGATGAATCCAGCTCCACCGGTGACTAACGTTTTCATGTAACCTGTATTCCCTTGACTTTGTCACATTTGTGGGAGAGTGCCCCTGCCCCCCGGTTAGACCCTTATCATTACCCATAAGTCTGAACTGGCATCGTAGGGGAGGGTAAATGGTTTTTGACTGATATTCTGCCGATGCACGAATATAGTGCTCGACAAGAGCGCGTTATAATGAAGAACAGCGTTCTATTTATTATCCAGTCAAAAGCCATTTACCCTCCCCTACAGGAGAATTCCCAAATCCGCCCACTGCAACAAACTACTGGGTACACGTTCTACTCGTTAATCACCATATCCATCTGGATGCCTTCTATGCCATTCCCAGGCCGTCTGAATGATCTCTTCCAGTGAGTCGTACTCTGGCTCCCAACCTAATTCCTGTTTCGCAAGCTCAGAAGAAGCTATCAACACAGCCGGGTCGCCATTCCGCCGCGGCGCTTCAACTTTTGGGATCTCACGACCTGAGACCTCCGATACCATCTCTACAACTTCCAGAACCGAAAAACCTTCACCATTGCCCAGATTATACCTGCCGGCGGGATGCTTCTCTAGATTCTCCAATGCCAGAATATGAGCCTCAGCCAAATCCAACACATGAATATAGTCACGAATGCATGTTCCATCTTTGGTTGGGTAATCCGCGCCAAAAATGCTAATATGCTTTCGCTTACCCAAGGCCACCTGTATAACCGAAGGGATAAGATGATCTTCATGCTTGTGGCTTTCACCTAATCTGGACGAAGCGCCTGCCGCATTGAAATATCGAAAGGCGTTAAATTTGAGTTCATAGGCTCGATGATACCAGTCTAGTATTCTCTCAGACATCAGTTTCGATTCCCCATAGGCGTTAATGGGATTCTGTGGATGCTCCTCATCAATAGGGACATATTGTGGCTCACCGAATATGGCTGCAGTAGAGGAAAAGATGAATCTATTACACCCATGTCCCCGCATAGCATCCAGCAAAGTGACGACCTTGGCCACGTTGCTGTGGAAATACCTAGCTGGGTCGGTCATTGAGAACCCTACTGTGGTTTCGGCAGCGAAATGAAATACCGCATTGATATTATGTTTCTCGAAAATCTCTTCCAGCGCCGTTCGCTCCCCAAAATCAGCTTCATAGAAAGTCGCTTCCGGCAATACAGCCTCACGATTGCCCGCTTGCAGATTATCAATAACTACCACCGGATGACCGCGCTCAAGTAGTTGCTCCACAACAATACTTCCGATGTATCCAGCGCCACCGGTAACCAAGACTCTCAAAAGACTCTCCTCCCCTTACTCTCTTGACTTCACACATTTCATGATGATAAATAGGCTATTCTTCTTCACAAAAGGAGTTACAGATAAGCATTTATCAATGAAAATCAGAACTCTTGAAATAAAGGCTATTCCGGGGATGACACTGAGTTTTCTGAAAACCGGCAGGATGTCTGTATGGCCGAATAGTACATGGGCTATATACCCAAACCTTTTTCTCTCAGCAATTCTAAAGTTGTGCTTACTAAGCAATCTGTCCAATTCTTTGCTGAAGAATCCACTTTCCGTATCTTCCTCAAACCACTGGTTATGCCTGTGAAGAATTTGTCTAGCTTGTCTCACGGCAAAAGAATCATCACTTGGCTCACTGAACACGAAAATCCCGTTTCTACGCAAGATCCTATTCACTTCATACAAGCAATTTGATATATCAGGCAGATGGTGCAGTCCAGCACGACAGACTACTAGATCAAATGACCTATGCTTAAATGGATGGAAGTCAACATCTCCGCATACTAATCCAAGCAGATTCTCCTTATCTCTAACACGATGCAGCATATCCTCGGATATATCTAAGCCTACTACTTTATCATAATCACCAACCAAAGACTTGAACATATCGCCTGTACCACACATAGTGTCAAGCACAACCGCATTTTTCTTTCTTGGCAGGTAATCCATTATCTCTCCGTTTAAGAAATCATAGAACATTCTGGTAAATATAACATTCTCTCTGACATTGGCATATTCGTCTGCCAATTTCCTGAACAGTTCCTTTTGCTTTTTCTTCTTGATCTCATTCTTAACCTCGTTTGCGCTTACATTCTCCATGCAGACCACTCACCTTCTTTTCAGTTCCGCGATCTTAGTTTCAAACCTCAGTCTAATTATGCTTTTTACGTCATCATAGGCATCTTTGATTATCCTTGCTTTAGTATCTAGATCCTCAATCCAGTTAACAGGCATTTCTCCTATCCTATATCCTCCTTTTTCAGACAAAACTAGCAATTCTGAATCAAAGAAGAAGTCATTGTTTTCTATCAATGGAACGATCACATCTGCTGCTTCCTTAGTCAGGGCTTTAAAACCACATTGAGCATCTGAAAATTTATTGTGGAAAAAGACTTTTAGCAACAGGTTATAGCACCTGGATATTGCTTCCCTTTTTATGCATCTTTGGGTGTTGGAGTCTTTCAACAGCCGCGACCCTATAGCAATATCGCTTCCAGAAATCACCAAGGAGATGAGCTTGGGGAATGACTCCAAATTTGTTGACAAATCTACATCCATGTAACTTACTATATCTGCCTTACTTCCCATCCATGCTTCTCTAAGTGCTCTTCCTCTCCCTTTCTCTGAAAGGCGGATGTAACTGACATTAGGAAATCTTTTGGAAAGTTCAATCGCCTTTTGTGGAGTACTATCGCTTGATGCGTTGTCCGCTATGACTATATTCCATTCATGATCGAAATTTCTCTCCAGAAAACACGTCAATTTGGCGATACTTTGCTCCAGAACTCTCTCTTCGTTGTAGACAGGAATGACAATGTCAACCGTAGCTCTTCTCCCTATCATCACGCTCTCTTTCTCTATTCTATGGGATGCAATTTCGCCTTATTTGCCTCCCGAACTCAGAACTCCAGCTTCAAATAGTCCCTGGAAATGTAATCTAGCAACTTGACATCTATTGTTTCTCCAAAACTGCGTTTTCTCCACTTGTATTGGTACCATTTCTTCGCTAGCAAACCCACGAAGGAGAAGAGAAGCGGCGGCGTTTCAAAAAGAGCTTCTATGGCATGTCCATCTATCACTTTTGAAGTGAGCATGATAGTTCTGAGCATCTCTATCTTGTCCTGGACCCATGGAGTCATGAGGTGTTGCCGACTATAGTTGGCCCAACCCGCCAGCGACGTGGGAGCTTTGAATCCCAGATTGACAGCAACATCAAATAATTCCGTGCCAGGATAAGGAGTGAGAACATAGAAGGCAGCCAGGCGGCTTTTGGGATTTTCTCTCAAGAGTCGTAGGGCAAGATCGATACTTTGCATGAGTTCATCATAGGTCTCGGTAGGGAAACCCATCATGAAGTTGTAATAGGCAATTATATTTGTTTTGCCGAGAGCCCTGTTGGCGCAGAGAAAATCTTCGATTGTTTCTCGCTTTTTTATTAGTTTCAATATCCTGGACGATCCTGTCTCTAAGCCGGGTTGGACCGCGCCTAGCCCGTTCCTCTCATATTTTGCCAGATCTGCTCTAGCAAGTTCATCCATTCTCCCTTGAATGAACCAACGCACCTCACCATGAATCATCTCAGCCATCTTTTCGGCTCTTTTTCTATCTGTCATGAAAGCTTCATCATAGAAAGCGACGCTATCCAGTTGGTATGTCTCAACCAGGTTCATTACCTCTTCGTAAGCATTTTCAGCGGTCATGCTGCGCCATTTGCCTCTGCTCACCCTCGGGTTGCAGCAAAAAGAGCATGTATAGGGGCAACCGCGGCTGGTTAGGAAAGGCAGCATCCTCTTGGCACCAGGCAACGCCTTAGGCTGTGCTTTGATATATTGCTCGACATCAACGAGTTCGTAAGGCAACCGCGGAAGCTCATTCATGTCCAGGAAACCACTAAGTGGTGTTCGGACAACCTCTCCATTCTTCTTATACACAATGTTCTTGATATTGTCTAAGTTGCGCCTCGCTTTTAAGGCACTTGCCAAGTCGCGAATAGTTGCTTCCCCCTCGCCGATGACAGCAATATCCACGAAAGCGTGTCTTACCGTTTGCTCAGGTAATAGAGTGGGGTGAATCCCTCCCCAGATTACGGGAATCGAGGTGTCACCTTCTTTGACTAACCTCGAGGCTTCTAAGCCAAACTTTATCTGAGACCCTGTCATGGCCGAGATGCCTACGAAGAGAGGGTCTTTATTCAATTCCTCCTGCAAGGTCGCTCCCCAATTCTCATCAATCCTTTGATCGATGATTTTGACCTCATAATCCTGCACTAACGTTGAAGCGACAGCCAGAACGGATAATGGGAGGTCAATGGACACATCCTTAACATCAAAGCCCGTTTTGGGGTAGAACAGCACAATTGATGATTTCATACAGTACCCTCTCCCCCCTGAATTCCCCATCAACCAATTCAAGATGAATATCGTACCCGAATGGGTTAACGGTATCAATTACAACAGGAATTAACGACTTCCACTGTTGGCATCAATAACTCCATTAACCGATGATACTTTAGACAGTCTGACGAAGGACAGATTAAGCTTCCAGAGGCAAATCAGCCCAATAGCGGTTATCGGGATAAACTGAGTTGCATGAAACAGTATAGAAAAGCTGAACGCTCGGTCTTTAGAAACGGCGAAGAGTTCTAAGCCAGCTACAGTGAAAAACTGAAAAATTCCCACAAAGCCTGGTGCAGAAGGCACTATTAACCCAAATGACAGAATAACTAACACGACAAATGGGGCGGCTATGGGAAGAGGCAGCCCAAACGCCAGTAGTGCAGATTCCATAGTACCTGCGATCACAAGCCATAAAACTACGGATAACGCCAGAGCTATCAGCAATGGCCTCCAACTGCTGAATACTTGCAGTCCTTCAGCGAAGGAGCGCACTAGCCATATTACCTTCAGAGACAACTTTGACGGAGCAAAGAACAGAATTGATCTAACAATCTCCTCCACTCGATTAGGAAAAGTTTTGAGTACCATTAGAAATCCTAATACTCCAACATTGATCAGTAGTACGGTATAGCCCATTCTCGTGACCCATGCTGGGAAAGACGATACAAGAAGAATTGCCGCTAAAAACACTAGAAGGATGAAAATGTCTAGAATCCGTTCTAGCACAATGGTGGCAAAGGAAGCGCTTTTATTCAATCCTGTTTGCTCGCCCAGCACATACGCCCTCACAAGCTCTCCTAATCGGGCAGGCAATAGATTGTTCGACATAAGTCCTATGGTAGTTGCAGAGAATAAGCTGGATATCCCCACAATACCTATAGGGCGTAGTAAATACCTCCATCTGTATGCTCTGATCAGTAGATTGAGTAGCGTCAAAACGAGCGTGGGGATTAGATAGAGCCAGTTTACCCCTCGGAAAGCCGTTACCATTTGACCGATCTCTACCTTGCGCAATGCAAGATATAGAAATATCATGCTGATGACTATACCAATCCAGAATTTGATGCTTTTCAAGTATAGTTCCTTGAGTAAAGCATGATTTGTTGCTCTTTACGTTCCACGCTTTACATTTGACTCGGTAATCGCTATCCACGCAAAACCTTATCTACAGAATCCCCTTTTCCCTCAACTCGTTCTCAGCAGTATCAAATTTATCAACGGACTCAACGGATTCCGACCACTCAATCAGTTCCTCCATACCTTGTTTGAAGGAAACCGAAGGATTGAATCCCAAATTTCCTTGAATCTTCGTAATATCAGCATAACAATGCCGAACATCACCTTTTCTAAACTTGCTCGTAATGAGAGGTGCAATATGCTTTCCGTAAAGTCCCGCCAGAATCTCTGCTACATCCTTAATGGTAATTGGTATGGAAGTCCCTACGTTAAAAACCTCGTAGTTGGCTTCATCTTTCTCCATGGCCAGGATATTTGCTTTCACGATGTCATGGACAGAAATAAAATCCCTCGTTTGTCGACCATCTTCGTAAACGACAGGCTGATTATTGTTTTTGATCCTGCTCATGAATATGGCCGCGACTCCGGTATAGGGATTCGATAGGGATTGTCTCGGACCGTACACATTGAAGTATCTTAGCACGACAACCGGTATATCATAAGTTCTCCCAATGTTTAACGCCATGTCTTCCTGAGCTTTTTTTGTGAGGGCATAGATTGAGTTGCAATATTGAACAGCATCTTCTGCGGTAGGAATAGGTTTGATTTCACCTTGACAGTTCGGGCAAGGCGGTTCCCATTCTCCATTAGCCATATCCGATCCGGTTCTTAATCTTGGTCTTACAACGCCGCACTTCTCACATTCGTAGCTGCCTTCGCCGTAACTGCTCATGGAAGCTGCCACAATAAGTTTTTTCACATCGTGCTTGTTATTGACCAAAATGTCCAGTAGGTTAGCGGCTCCACCGACATTGACATCCGCGTACTTTTTTACCTGATACTGCGATTGCCCTACACCTACCGCGCCCGCTTCATGGAAAATGACATGGGAATCTAACGCAGCTTCGCTTAATGCCTGGTAATCCCTGACATCCCCCCGGATGAATTTGGCTTTTGGATTCAAGTAGCTGGGCCTTTCTCCCTCTTGAACTTGTGGGGCCAGAACGTCAAATACTGTAACGTCATAGCCTCTATCCACCAATTCATCAACGATGAAGGAACCGATGAATCCCGCTCCACCTGTGACCAATACTTTCATTGTGCTACTCCTTATCAAAGAGTTCTTTATTATTCTCCACCCAATCATAGAGTTTCCTGACACCCTCTCGCACCCCTATTTTCGGCTTCCAGTCAAAATCTCTTTCAGCTTTGGATATGTCACAAACGAAAACCAATTGGTCGCCCGGACGCCAATCATCAAAAGAGTAATCAATTTTCTTTCCCGAATACTCCTCAAGCAAAGCAAGTAACTCAAACAGCGACATTCTGTTATTGGGCCCGCCGCCTATGTTATATGTTTTGCCGCTTGTGATATGGATATTTTCGATAGCACTAAGATAACAATCCACCAGGTCGTCGATAAAAAGGACATCCCTAACCTGTTTTCCATCGCCGTAGATAGTGATTTTCTTATTGAGCACGGAAGCTATGGTAAACCAAGCGACCCAGCCTTGGTCTTCAACACCGAACTGGCGGAATCCATAGATACAAGATTGTCTGAGATTTAGCGTTCTGATCCCGTATATCCTAGCATAGTCACATACATATTGGTCTGCCGCACCTTTTGAGCAACCATAGGGAGAATGGAAATCCAGACTCCTATGTTCGGCGATGCCGTCTATTGACTCGTATTCGTATCTACCATTTCTCTGTGTAATTTTGACATCGTCCATCTTACCATATACTTTGTTGGTTGACGCGTTTAAGAGAATTGTATCGGTTTTGCTTCCCCTGATGGCTTCCAGAATGTTAAACGTACCGAGAGCATTCGTTTCAAAATCTTCTCTGGGATCTACTACCGAGGTGGTTACCGCAACCTGCGCTGCCAGATGGATAACCACCTCAATATCCCCATTTTCTGAGAATACCTGCTTCAGGTCATTGCGATTACGAACGTCGCCGTTAGCAAACGCGAAATCTCCCTGCTTTTTTAGCCAATCGAGGTTTGCCTGAGAGCCATTTCTGGAGAGGTTATCAAAAACAATGACGGGATCATCGTCCTGAATCAATCTTCTTACAACGTTACATCCTATGAATCCCAACCCACCTGTTACGAGAGTTTTCATCTTGCCGCCGTTATAATACAATCTTTACCTCCTCCTATTTGAATTCTCAATCAGCGAACTGAACAGAGCTTCTCGTTTTTTTATTAGACTCTCAATATTGAACCGCTCAGCCACAATCCTGCGTCCCTCTTCGCCCATCCTTTGCCCCAGAGTGGGTGAATGCAAGATCCTCTTTATAGCATTTGATAAAGCAATGTGATCATACGGTGGAACCAAGAAGCCGTTATACCCATCATAGACGATCTCAGGGACGCCGCCCACCGCTGTAGCAACCACTGGTTTGCCCATGGCAAAGGATTCTAAGATGGTATTAGGAAACACTTCATGTTCCGATGACAGAACTGAAATATCTAGTAAGGAAAGGATTTCAGGAATGTCATCTCTATTTCCAACCATGTGGACTTTTGCTCCTATGTCATATCTATCAATAAGACTCTCTATATTAGCTTTTTCAGAGCCATCCCCCACAATCAGGAAGCTCGTATGCGGAAATACATCCAATACATCAGCCGCAGCTTTTATGAATATATCATGCCTCTTGTCCGGTCTCAGCGAAGCGATAATCCCCACTATTTTGTCATCTTCTGGAATGCCAAGTAATCCTTTATCCAACTTGCTCTGTGAGTCAATTCTATATCTATCTATATCAATAGTATTGTAGATTACCTCCAGTTTATCCTCGCTTATGCCTTCCTTTTCTACCAGGTATTTTCTCTGAGCTTCAGCAACGGCGATAATTCTGTCAGTGAATGGAACTAGCAGTTTATTCAGAAACTCTATAGTCTTTTCATGAAGGGGATAACCGATGCGATGCACAGAAGAGATCCTTACAGGAGTATTGAGGATAACGCCGCACAACCTTCCCCAGAACATGGAATCCCCGGCACCAATTGTGTAGATAATGTGAATTTCCTCCTTTCTCAGTATATTTAGTAATCTGGGGATAACTCTGAGATCGCGTTTATTCCTGCTATTTATGGCTGTCACTCTGATTCCAAGTCTTCTGAAGTCCTCTGCCAGAATTCCTTCCTTTTTGAGGCAGCATATTACTGGGTTGAATTTCTCTCTGTCCAGGTTGGCTATGATTCTGTAAAGCTGCCTTTGTGCGCCGCCAACAAATAACTCAGTGAGTACAAATAGGATATTGTAAGCCCTCATAAAAATTCCCTATACAAACTTTGAGTAGAAGTCGATGAGCTTGTCAGTTATTGCATCCCATGAATATTGCTCTTCCGCTACCTTTCTGGCATTAACACCGATCTCTTCCCTTGCGGAACCATCTCTCAATAGAAATCCTATTTTCTCAGCGAAATCGGCCTCATCTTCTTCAGCAAGCAGTCCTACATTTTCTCTTTCAAACAGAGCCTTAATTTCTCCTGTTGGATTACTGACAGTTGGCCGCGCTGCCGCCATGAAATCACCCATTTTGTTGGGCCATTTCGCACGGTTCCTCTTAGTATTCTTAAAAGGAAGAACGAAAACATCTATGCAAGCCAAATACTTAATATAGGAAGATGTATGATACCCGGCTTCGACGACGTTCTTCTTTACATCGTAGGGTATCATCTCTTGTGGGATATTCTCTTTGCTAGCGGAGAGCAAGATCACATCCTCAAACTCTCTTTTAAGAAGGGATAGGGCTTTCAAGACAAACTCAGTGTCTTCGGTATCAGCTCTTCTTTCAAACCCGACAAGTCCAATGATTTTGGAAGATTCTCCCAATCCAAAGTCTTTACGAGCATCGCCTTTGGTTAATGGATATATACTGTCTATCTCAGCTCCGCTGGCAAGTTTTAAGACCTTATCACCCTCTATCCCCAACCTAACAGTTTCTTCCGCCAAGAAATCGCTTATCGTTATAACTCCATCCGCCAAACAACGTACTTTCATCTGAAAATAATCGTCGTATCTTCCAAGAAGAACTTTCTCCAAGAACGTCCTCTTACTTCCTATCTCTTCATACCCGAACCAATCCATCCATTCGGATATGTAGGGCTTATTCTTCAGAACCTTGCCCAGGTAGGAAGGCATGAAGGTAGCGGGGCGGTGTCCGTCTCCGTGTATAATGTCGCAACTATCAAAGAGTGTCTGGAAGAGCCTCTGAGCAGTATCAATGGGTCCTAATGAACCGCGCCGCAGCCTCCAGGACCCAATGTCTGGGTTCACTATGATTTTTACGCCGTCCCGGATTTCTCTTTCTGCCTTGAAACGATATTTGGGTGCCGCTGTTATAATTGTTACATCATTTCCCTTTTTGACAAGATGCCTGGCATAATTGCATGACCGCTTGAAATTCTGGAAATCTTTTACGCTTTGACTCAGGATTAGAATATTCACGTTCAAAAGCCCTTTCTAACTGGAAACTGGCTTTCTGGCTAGTGCTTCTATGTTATCTTCAAAGAGATCAAAATCGGAAATGAAAAATCTCGCCACCGATCCATAAGCTGACGGAATCCTATCTTTCAGAAACCTATCAAGGAGAACCAGTGCTTTCAGAAAAGGAAGCAGGAAAGCGCCCAAGACTAACTTGCTATTCTCGACCAAAGCCTCTCGCGTCTGCCAGGCTAAGGAAAACAAAATCCCTGTTTCAGCTCTGGCGAATACTATATCAAAGCCAGCTTTGCGAAGTTTATACGTAAGCTCACGCAGTGAACACAGACTTATATGTTCCCTTTTCTCCCATTGGTAGCGATTTTTCAGATACTTCTGTAAAGGTTTCATTCTGAATCCTGATTCTCCTGGCATTTGGATATACAAATGTCCACCGTTCTTTAGAGCACTGTAAAAGTTCGACACTACCCTTTGATTGTCCTCTATGTGTTCTAACACATGGATGGAATAGATGAAGTCGTATTGGTTAATTGCATCTAGATCAAGCAGATTTGCCCTGACGAAATTAAGGTTGTTGATCCCGGTAAGCTTCTGAAGGCTCCTGCAAATATCAATATTGGATTTGTACTTACCCTCACCATAGTCCCAGGCATCAATTTGTATTGACGGATATGCCTCCGCTAAGTAGAATGCAGTGTCGCCCTGTCCACAGCCTCCCTCCAGCACGACACCCAATTCCAGATTCCTTATAGCCCTTTTGAAAAGCGGAAAACAACCCAGGCTGAAGAGGTTCGTGGTTCCAAAAATTCTACCGTATATTCTGGCCACAACTCCTTTTTGAGCCAACCGAGGTCTGTAAACCTGCAGCTTGCCATAGCGAGGCATTGGGTAACCTCCCAGCCCTATGCTGTCCAACTCTGGCCCATGAACGGAATGTGTGATTTACACCAGGCGCAATTCCGATTTGTGGATCTGATGGCGACACGCTTCTATAGAGACACGGCATGCCGTGTCTCTACGAATTCACAAAATCCAATCGCGCTCTGTATAGCATTTCGTAATGGATTGTGGTTCTGTATGCACAGACGGTGCAATCGTTTTGCGGGCGTGCATTTATGCTGATTTGATTGACATGCGAAAAAGATGGTTCTGAGCTAGCTTTCACACTCTTTGCTCAGAAGCCTATGTTTTTCATCTCTTGATCCGTGATCGGTGATCCGTAATCCGTGATCGGTTCACGGATCACGGTTCACGGTTCCAGGAGGGATTTGTAAAGATTTTGTGTTTGAGAAATCATTGCATCCAGAGAGAAATGTTCCTTGACTCTCCGGTATCCTCTTAATCCCATTTCCCTTGCAATAGGTTGATTATTCAGTAAGTATAATACCTTCTCCGCAATCTCCTGTGAATTGTTCGGCTCCACTACAAAGCCCGTTTCCCCATCAATGACCAACTCGGAACTGCCACCTACATCAGTGACAACGCATGGAAGGGAAGAAGCCATAGCCTCCATAACCGCATTGGGCATCCCTTCATAGTCAGAGGTTAACACAAAAACGTCCAGTAACTTCAAGATTCGAGGCACATCGCTTCTTTCCCCGGTAAAAACAGCGCTCTCGTCAACGCCAAGCTTTTTTGCATATGCTAATAGATCATCCTTTAATACGCCGCCTCCTACAACCAGGAATTTTGTCCCCTGACGGCTCTTTGCCAGAAGTGCCGCCATATCTAGAAACAGTTTATGGTTTTTCTCAATACACAGTCTTCCCACTGTAGCAACAACCTTGTCATACGCTCCAATGCCCAAACTATCCCGCAGCGATCTCAGATCGCATTGCCTATAATTCCTGTTATACAGATCGACATTTACTCCATTGTGGATAGTCAGCAACTTTTCGGGATTTATGCGCTGCCTTTCCTGCAGAAACTCTGTTGTCTTTGGAGAATTTGAAACAATCCTGTCAGAGAAATAGGAGAGAGTTTTGTCAATGAGAATCTGACGTTTTGATTTATAAACACCCAGACTCCTTTCTGCAGCGATAACTACCGGCGTGCGCGTAATTGTCGCTGCCGTTCTACCATAGGCGTTTGCTAGGAATAGATACGTATGAACGATATCCGGTTTTACGGCTTTCAAAATATCAATAATCCGCATAAGGCGAGCAAACTTCACATCCGAAGTCCTGGAGAACTCAACGACCTTAACCCCAAGCTTTCTTATCTCATGGCTCCAGTAATTCCCAGTATCTGACAAACTAACTACCATGGGTTGAAATTCTTCCCTATCAATCAGCCTTACAGTCTCATAAAGCTGTCTCTCAGCGCCGCCGTTGGAGAGTGAATCAATTATGTAACAGATTTTTCTGGCACTAGCCATGTCCCTACTTTCTCAGAATGTGTCCGCCATTGGGCTAATGAGTCATATTCTCATTCATCTTCGCTCCTATGAAATCCAGAATATGCCGCCGCTGCTGTGAGCCAGATAATATAGTCAAGAAATGGATTACCAAAACCACCGGCCCCGAGCCGTATTGAAGCAAGAATGATCATAAGAACTATGCCGGTGGCTACTGTGAAGGAGTATATCTTCAGGTCGGTGTTCTGTGTCCTCTTTAGACCTCTCAGCGCGAATCTATACAGCAGTAGTAATATGACCAAATAAAGAAAGAGAGCTATAGGGCCAGCGTCCCCGGCAATAGCAATGAGTCCCGAAGTTGCATTGGCAAATGAAACCCTGGTAGAAAAGCTGGGGATTATATACTTTCGCGCCAGCGGTGTTTCATTCCTCATGGCAGCGGAGCTTCCATACATACCTGGACCGTGTCCGACGAACACGAAAATGGGGTCATTCTTGATAAATGATAATATATTTCTATATCCAGCCTCCTTTGCTTTTAGTCCCAGAACGTAATGTTCTTTTGCCTGGAGTCCCTTTATGGTTCGTTCGTGAAACGCGTTAGCAAGAAAGATCAGAAGAACGGTAAAGATACATAAGTACAGTATTCCAGCCATTCTCATGGCTGTTCGGGGAGTTGCCGCAAGTATGGTGCACAGGACTGAAAATGGAAGCAATATGTAAATCATTTTCACCTCAGTTAAAGCTAAGCTATAAAGAAGAACTGACATTAGCAGGAGATGCCTCTTCTGGCGTTGATAAGCATAATAACCAGTAACAATTATCAGGCATGTGCTGGTAAGATATGCAATATCGCGCGAACTCCCGGAAAGCCCAGTAGCATAGTCATCATATCTACCTAGATCCTCTATAACAGCCACCGGTGAAGGGAATTCGCGATTAGGTAGCGGGTTAATCCCTAACATCCACATGGTATTCAGAAGTGCTTGGATCAAACAGAATACGATGATGAATTTTACTAGTCTTCTGTAAAAACCTGCATCTAGATCAAGGTTAATAAGGAAATAAAACCAGATTATCGGTTTAGTAAAGCCGAGCAAAAACTCAACAAAAACCTTTGGAGGAACTCTATGTAGTATGCCAGACACAGTCACTATGCCTACATATCCAAATAGACACTTACCAAAGGGCGTCCTTTTGAATTTCCTGCGTTTTGAGGCAGCAAAAGCCAGCAAATATCCAAGTGCTAACATCGTGAGGAATTCATCTAGATAAGATACCCCCCAGGGTAGTTCGAGGTTACTGATCCAGTAGTTTGCGGTCAATGACCAAGTCAGAAAAACATATATAAGGAGTTCTATCCTAATAACCAACGCAAGTGAAACCGCTGCCAGAATGAAAAAAGACAGTCCACCGGGGTCCTTTGCCATTAATATCAAGCCATAGCCCAGGTATACAACCATCGCGGGATATATAATTCCTCTACTGAGTGCTTTTGCTATTGCTGGATTTATACCGAGTTTATGGACCGGTTGCATTTTTCAGAAGTTCCCTATACAATTGAGTGTATTTCTCTGCAACAATTTCAATGTCATAATCTTTCTCTACAGTCTGTCTTGCCCTCATTCCCGCCATTTGTCTGAGTTTTTCATCCTGAGTCAGTCTCAGTAATATCTGTGTTAGTTGCTTACTATCGCCCGACTTAAACAAGAAGCCATTATCGCTATTTTCAATGATTTCCCTATTACCACCGACATCCGAAGCCACGACAGGCAAGCCCGCGGACATCGCTTCCAAAAGCGCATTGGACATCCCCTCAGCCCTCGAAGGTA
>SMTZ1_10014530_pt1 | contig 21987 bp, 17 predicted proteins | sample DeeMarSWOR136_30_FD_25667 | JGI IMG/M metagenome (IMG submission 25667) | reverse complement strand
CACCCTCGAATCTCAACTCCTGGGAATGGAAAGGGGAGATGATGTTCCCTCGGAATGGATCCCGTACCTCTATTTCGACTATCTGAAGAGCGGAGATGCCCAGAAGATCTATCCTGTTTTCTATCATAACCAGATGGATGTCCTGACGATGGTGGCTCTGGCTGGAAGGATCCATCTCGTCTATCACGACCCTTACGTGGCACGACCCAGAAAAGGGGTCGAACATCTCGCACTGGGAAGGCTCTTCTGGGAGCATGGTTATCCAGAGAAAGCCATCCGTTGTTTTGAGATTGCCTTACAACGATGTGAACTTGGTCAGTCCTGAGATGGCTCTCTATGGCTTTCAAGAAGACAGGGCAGGGGGAGAGGGCCCGCTCTCTATGGGAGGAGATGCTAACGTGGCCTTATAAGGAGGATATCAGCCCTTACATTGAATTGGCAAAATATCATGAACACCGGCTGAAAGACTTCGAACAGGCAATCGTTTTTGTAGACCAGGCATTGAAACAGGTTCCACCTCATCAAGAAAGGGAGATCGAAATGCTCCACCACAGGAGACGGAGGCTGGAGCAGAAAAGGATTGGGAACGCGGAACGGTGATCGATTCCGCTGGCTGATGCAGGTCTCTCTGAGTGAGGTTGGAATACTCCTAGCCTTCTCCAGTTGGCCCTGACTGTCGCTATTTCTCCTTCCATTTACTGCAGAAAGAAAGTAAGACAGTTTGAATCTAAAAACCAATAAAGAGGTATTGAAGGTCTGAAACAGGCAGTATTGTCAAAAGACTTATGAGGACTCAAATTGCCATAGAGTGCCGATTGGGTGCGAATAAGTGAAGAGGTAATTTTTTTAAAGAGTCCGTTTTTTTCTTGACAGTTAAGAAGAAATTTATTATAGAAACCTAACTAATTTCAGACCTGAGTCTAAATCTACAAGGTTCTCTGAAAGATATTAAAGACATAAAAAGGAGGATAAGTTAAGATGGCCGGAATAGTTGGGTATGGCACATTTGTTCCACAATGTCGCATTGCGGTCGAAGAGATTTTCGACATGTGGCCTTATCCGTATCCGCCGGACAGCATCAAGGCTTTACTCGGTCTTATCGAGAGAGCCGTGAATCGGCAGGATGAGGATCCTGTAACGATGGCAACCGACGCGGTCGGAGCAGCGATGGAAATGGCAGGGATTGGTAGGGAAGAGGTGCAAGCCCTGTACTTCGGCAGCTTTACTAATCCTTATGTGACGAAAAGTTCTGGAATGACGGTAGCTGAAGTTGCCGGTCTATCGTCTGAGATTCGGTGTGCGGACATTCAGTTTGGAGGGAAATCGGGGACGACTGCTCTCGATATCGTGCTGGCCCAAGTTAAGAGCGGGCATATCGGCTATGGCATAGCCATCGGGTCTGATTCGGTGAGCAAACACTGTCGGCCGAACGATGTGATGGAATTTGCGAGTGGGGCGGGAGCGGTCGCACTGATTATTGGAAACGGGCGGTCCATCTGTGACATTGAGAATTTTTCCACCTATAACACGGACACGGCAGATTTCTTTCGTGTGGATGGAGATCGATATCTCAAGAGGGGATTTGCGGAAGAAGAGGAATTTGTCGGTTACGAGGATCACGTCAAGAAGGCGGTCACACTTTACTTTGAAAAGACAAAGACTAAGGCAGCCGACTACAAATATGCCGTTTTGTCTCAATTACAGACCAGACGAACGTATGCGATGGGAGAGGCTCTCGGCTTCGGTCGTGAAACCTTGGAGCCCGGTATGCTCGTCCATAGGATCGGATATGCGGGTTCTGCTTCCCCTCTTCTCGGACTTTGTGCAATCCTTGATCAAGCCGCGCCTGGCGATAGAATTCTTGTCGCTTCCTATGGATACGGTGCAGGCTGTGATGTGTTCAGTGTAAAGGTAAAACCCGAGATTGAAGCTGCGAGAAAACGACTCAACAATTATCCAACTCTTCAGAAACTGTTAGACGATAAGATAATGGTGGACTACAAGACATACGCAAAAATGGAACGGAAGATTATACAAGAATATGATTAAACTTTCTTGATTTACAGTGAAATTGGATTTAGAATTCGAAAGAGCCTATTAACGAAAAGGAGAAAACAATGCGAGACGTTTATATCTTAGGAGTTGGCCAGACGAAACGAGGGTGGTGGCCGCAGAGAAGTCTCGGAAGTCTTGCTGCTGAGGCAGCATTCGCTGCGGTAGATGACGCTCAGATAGAGATGGATAAGGTGCAGCAGGGCTGGTTTGGACATTACCATCCTACTGCGTCCATGCAATTTACTTCAGGACAGGTAGTTGTGGAAGCTCTTGGATTGTCCGCGAAGGCTGGTGTGAGAAATGTAGAGCATGGCTGTGCGACTGGAGGCGTTGCTCTCCACGATGCGCGGCTTGCTGTGGCCTCAGGTGCTTATGATATCGTCATTGCCCTTGCCGGAGCAAAGACCCATGATTCGCAGCTTGCTCGAAACACCAATGAGACGATCTCTTACGACACGTATTCAATAATGAGAGGGGTCATGATCGGTCACTCGGATTTTGAAGGCTACTGCAAGGAATTCGGTATAGGGGACCCGGAGATCTATGCATGGTATGCGATTGAATACTGGAATGCTTTGCGTAACCCTATTAGTATCTGCTACCATGATGAGAAGGGATTTCTCAGTTTTGAACAGTACTGTAATCTTCCCACGAACTACTGGTGGTCTGCACCCATACGCTTTGGTGCCGGTTCTACCTCTGTTGACGGAGCAAGCGCTCTTGTACTTGGCACCAAAGAATGGGCCAGGAGAAACAACCGTCCGCTGGTGAGCATTGCGGGAATAGGTTTCTTCAATGAATCGTCTTACTATCCGCACTCTTATAGACATGTGCGCTTTGAAATGATGACGTGCCCGTCCGTAAGGCGAGCCTTCGAGCATGCGCTGAAAGAGGCTCGGATAAAGGCGTCGGATGTGGAGCTTTATCAGCCTCACGCCAATACGCCCTATATCACTGCCGCTCACCTTGACGCTTTTCTCCCCATGTTCGACCCGAGCATTCCTTATGGGTATGCCCTGAAATGGTACAGTACTGGGGAGGCTAAGAAAGGGGGAAGGCTACCGCTTAATAGCTCTGGGAGCGCCAAAAGCGGTTATATCATGGCAGCAAACTTTCTTGATAACAATATAGAAAATGTCCACCAGCTCCGCGGTGACGTACACGATCCGGAGAGGAAGATCGAGTTCAAAAAGGGAATAGCAATGGCTTCTGTCTCACCTGAACGCACCGCAGTGAGCATTTTGAGAAGGGAGGAATAATGTCTAGCCAGAATAATATACCTGAACCGGCGCCGAAACTGGGTGGGCGTCATTCAGTTGCGAGAACATGGAGAATTAAGCCTGAGAATTACCGCCTTGTCGGTTCTGAATGCAACTCCTGCGGTCAGCGGACTTTTCCGCGGACACCATTGGTTTGTCCTTTCTGTGGTTCTCGAGATGTGAAGGATAAGGAGCTTGCGTCAACCGGCAAAATCATGCATGGTCTTTTTGCGCGACCAGGTGTCCAAGGTTTTGAGGATCAGCAGCCTGTCATGTTTGCGACGGTCAAAACAGATGACGGCGCATACCTCGAGGGAGAAATCATTAATGTATCCCAAGACCGGAGGCTTACGGAGTTCAAGAAAAAAACAGGCTATGGATACTATGACCTGCTGAAAGGCAAGAAAGTACGGGCTGTCATTCGTCGTTTGCGCAAATCGGATTGCGGGTACCTTGAATACGGCTATAAGTTCTTGCTTGAGGAAACCATCCTCTAAGCGTAACCAGGAGAGCAAGATAACTTCCCCATTGACCATACTTAAAGGATAAGCAAATTCATGCGGGTGGTCAACGTCAAAGAAGAAAGGATCCTGGCTATTTGTCTTCCCGAAGTTAATTATATGGCAAATTAACAATTAAATGAAGAGGAGGAAAAAAAGAAATTTACTTTATTGAAGCCAAAGATATTTTTTTGTTATGCCTCATCCCCAGCTTCTTATTTGCCTACCTGAAATGATGTAAGTGTACCCAATTATTAATAATAAGGTTACAAAACTAAACGATGAAAGGAACTGATTAAAAACTGCAATTTTACATTTCAGAGAAGAAGGAGAAAGGAGTCCATGCAGCTAATATCCTTGCTTGAACGCAAGGGTATTATTATGCTTTCAAGCTGCGAACCTTAGTGACGATGCCTAGAAAATAGCGTACACTTACAAGTACATTTTCTCAAAAGGGGGTTAAAGGCATGGCTTATTATAAAGACCTACGTGAGCATCTCAAAGCCTTGGAGGAGCAGGGGAAGCTGATCAGGGTCACCAGGGAGATTAATAAAGATACCCAACTTCATCCTCTGATGAGACTTCAGTTCCGGGGCTTGCCGGAGGAGGAGCGCAAAGGCTGGCTCTTTGAAAACGTGAGCGATAGTCGAGGGCGAAAATATGCTACTCCTGTTGCCTGCTGCAATCTCGCTGCCTCTCGTCAAGTCTATGCCATCGGGTTAATGTGTAAACCCGAGGAGATTAATGAGAAATGGGCCAAAGCCGAGAGGCACCCTATTGCGCCCAAGCTGGTGGATTGGGGACCTGTGCATGATGAGGTCCATATGGGGGATGGCTTATTAGAGCATGGGGGGCTGGATGAGTTTCCCATTCCTATATCCACCCCTGGATTCGACATCGCCCCCTACTTCGCCGCCCCTTGCTGGGTAACCAAAGACCCAGAAACGGGCTGCCGCAATGTGGGCACCTACCGGACTCAGGTGAAGTCCCCCATTCGTACTGGGCTCTATTTCGCTTCGCCGGAGAAGCACATCGCCATGCACTGGCGCAAGTGGAAGGAGCGGGGCCAGCCTATGCCCGCCGCTATTGTTAACGGTTCCTCCCCTAATATTAGCTATGTTTCTGTTTCCAGGTTTGCCTACGGGGTGGATGAATATGTTGTGGCAGGGGGTATTGCCGGTGAACCTGTGGAGTTAGTGAAGTGCAAAACCGTAGACCTCGAGGTCCCTGCCTATGCGGAGATAGTGTTAGAGGGGGAGGTGAGCACTGATGAAGCGGAGCCAGAGGGTCCCTTTGGCGAATATGGCGGTTATATGTCGGTGCGTAGAATGGCCCCTTATTTCACAATTAGGTGCATAACTCATCGAAAGGGTGCTATCTGGCAGAATTTCCTGAGCCAATTCACTCCTAGCGAGGGGATTGTAGTCTGGGGCATAGCGCAGGAGAGTGACATCTTTAAGTACCTTAGAGACGAGATGGACATCCCTGACGTTATCGATGTGTGTTTGATCCCATCTGGTAACGGCAATGTCGTAGTTATCCGGCTAAAGAGGTCGAGACCCTCCAAGGCTTGGGCTGTCCTGGATGCTATGGCGGCACGCAGCGGGGCCAACAAGATTTTTATAACAGTAGACGAAGACATTAACCCGCATGATATGGATGCGGTCAACTGGGCCATAGCTTTATCCGTGCAGCCCCACCGAGATATTAAGATCGTACAGAATTTGCCTAGTACTATAGAGGCTGCCTTAGATCCCTCCTTGGAACCCCTTACCGAGACTGTCAAGCGACTGCCCCCCTATCTCGATATCCCCCAGCCCTCTGCACTCCTGATCGATGCTACTCGAAAGTGGGACTATACTCCTGTATCCTTACCAAGGAAGGACTTCATGGAAGAGGCTGTGAAACTTTGGCAGCAAGAGGGCTTGCCTCCTCTCAGGTTGCAGGATCCCTGGTGGGGCTATAACTTGGGGTTCTGGACAGAAGAAGAGCAAGAGGAAGCCAAACTGGCCATCCAGGGGAGGTATTATGCGACGGGCGAGAAGCAAGCCCAGAGGAGGAGTAAGGTTTAGGCTAATAGGCTAAAATGTAGGGGTTTGGCAAAATCCAATAAGGATGATTCTTGGTGGCAACAACTTTGCTGAAATAGGGATTATCAATCCGGGCTGAGGCTATGTGTCTCGTCAGGCACAAGGACCCACTCGCCTACACGACGACCTGAGAGAGAATTTATTTTTTTTCATTTCTGGGGAACTGCCCACCCTCTTTAGGTAATTCCACTGCTTCCATATATTCCCTTAAAGCGTTTCTTAAGTAAGGCTATCAAAGGGGAGGAAATGAGTAAAGCCATGGTAAACAGTAAGAAACCTAAAGAAATGGGTCGCGACAGGAAGATAGAAAAGTCCCCATGGCTGATTAGAAGGGACTGTCGAAGCCTTTCTTCGAGCATCGGTCCCAGGATGAATCCCAAAACCAGAGGGCCTCCCTCATATTTGAGCTTTCGCATCAGATACCCCACACCACCGAAAATCATAAGAGTGATGATATCTATATACTCTTGGTTCACACTATAGGCTCCGAGAATGCAAAATAGAATAATTAAAGGGAAAAGAATCGCATAGGGTATTTTTAAAATCGTGACCCACATCCGAATGAGCGGAAGGTTTAAGATTATAAGCACAATGTTCCCAATATACATACTAGCGATAACCCCCCAGAAGACATCCGGGTGCTGTTTCACCAGGAGAGGACCTGGTGTTACACCGTGAATCATCAGGGCCCCTAGCATCATCGCCATAATCACATTGGTAGGCAGTCCCAGGGTCAGCAATGGAACGAAACAACCACTCGATGCCGCATTATTTGTGGTTTCCGGTCCTGCCACACCTTCAATTACGCCGGTTCCAAACCTTTCTGGGTGCTTCGAGAGTTTCTTCTCCATTGCATAGTCCATAAAGGTGGGAATAATTGTTCCCCCGCCAGGAATGAGACCGAGGAAAAATCCCAAGAAGGTTCCTCGTGTGATTGGTCCGACCGAATCTTTCCAGTCTTTCTTGTTGGGAAGGAGGCCCTTGATCCTCCCTTTATAGATCTCGTGTTTCAGGATTTGCTCCAGATTAACCAAAACTTCAGAAATTCCGAAGAGCCCCATCACCACTGCAATGATCTCCACGCCACCCATTAGGGTGGTAGTGCCAAATGTAAGCCTCTCAGTTCCATAGATGGGGTCGAGCCCCACCGTTCCCAGAATTAAGCCGATGACGGCCATCATGAGACCTTTTAATAGGGACTCTGCAGAGAAAAAAACCACCATGACCAACCCTAAGAATATCAGGCCTACTAATTCTGTAGGGCCAAATTTTAGACCTACTGATACGAGAAGAGGGGCAAGGAGCATGATCATAATGGTGCCGAAGGTTCCAGCGATAAAGGATCCGAAGGCGGCTATGCCTAATGCTGGTCCTGCCCGGCCCTGTTTGGCCATCTGATGTCCATCGAAACAGGTCACTACCGAAGCTGCCTCTCCAGGAATATTCACGAGGATCGATGTCGTCGAACCTCCATACATGGCTCCGTAATATATTCCGGCTAACATGATGATGGCGGCAGTGGGTGGTATTTTGAAGGTGATGGGAAGCAATAAAGCAATAGAGGCAGCAGGTCCCAATCCGGGCAGGACTCCAATCAGGGTACCCAAAAAAGCTCCCAAGAAACAGAAGAATAAATTCTCAGGAGTCAAAGCGACAGAAAACCCGTAAAGGATATGCTGTGTAATATCCATCATTCTCCCCCTATAGCCTAAGAAGCCCCAGAGGGAGTCGAACCTTTAACAAATTCCTGAAAATCATGTAACTAATCACCGATACTATCATTGCTCCAATAATTGCAATCCCCTTTCTCTTGGCTCCTTTTCCCCAGAAGAGGTAGGCCATTAGAATCCATGTGCAGATAAGGTATCCCACCCAATCCAGGAGAAGGGCGTAACCGAGGAGGGCCGCCAGTGTATAGGGGACTTTCTTCCATCTCAGACCTGTCCATAGGGCCCGAGCAGGATCGCTAATCCCTTGCCACATAAATGCTGTTTTTAATACAAAAATCAAGGCAAGAAGAAAAAGAAGGAAAAGATAGCCTACTTGAGTCAAAACAGATCAAGGCTGCAAAGGCCATAATGATTATTCCGCTTATCAGTTGAAGCCTTTTCATCCTTCTCCTTATGATGTCATCATCGTCTATCCGTGAAAATATCTGAGTTTCTTTATACCAAATTTACTTCACAACAATTTTTGCTTTTTTAACCACCTCACCATATCTCTTGGAGTCCTCTTTTATGATCTGGGCAAACTTCTCTTTGGCCACAAAATCAATTTGAGAACCAGCCTTTTCTAACTTCTCGACTACGCTTGGGGCCTTTACGGCCTTTTCAAGGGCATTGGCAATTTTATCTACCACCGATTCCTTAATCCCTTTTGGCCCAAAACAAGCGACCCAATTCGTAAAAGCAACTCTAGGATACCTTTTCGAGGCGACTAAGGCCCTCATATCTCCGGATACAATGAGAGGGCGCGTTGGGTTAAAGGAGGTGGCAACTAAATCTATATGGCCCCCTAAGAGAGCTGCATTCCCCTCTCCACCCCCTTTGAAAGGAACGTGCTGGATGTCCACACCTGCCTCTATTTTCAACATTTCGATCGTAAAATGGACAGTTGATCCTACTCCTACTGAGCCACATGTCAATTTCCCTGGATTTTTTTTCGCCTCGGAAATATACTCTTCAAGAGTTTTCCATCGTGCATCTTTTCTGACGCAAAGCATCTGTGGGGTACTAACAATTCGGGCGATGGGGAGTAAATCGGAAGGCTTATAGGCAAGCTTCTTCAAAATTAAAGGTGCGATGACAAGGGTGGAATTAGAGGTCCCCCCTATGGTATAACCATCTGGATTGGATTGAGAAACATAATGGGCCCCAATCGTGCCTGATGCCCCACTCTTATTTACGACGACTACAGCAACGCCCAAAACCTTGGCCAGCTCATCATTGATGGTGCGAAATGTCACATCGGCCATTCCCCCTGCCGAGAATGTAACCACTATTTCAATCTCCTTATTCGGATAATCTTTCTTAGCAAGACTTTCCGAATTCCCGATCATGATGAACACCAAAACCATCCCACAGACTAAAAGACCCTTTAAATTATTTCTCTTTTTCATGGCTTGCCTCCTTTAAAATAATTTTTTTGAATAAAGCCTGGTCCTTCGCCTCTATGGCGCTTCGAAAACCCTCCTCTTGTTCATCGTCCAAGCAACATAGCCACTCGTCATAGTTGCTCATATTACCTCTTAATCATAATGGGTGACACTACAAAGTTACGCCCGGTGTTATCCCCAGCAATGAGAGACTATCGGTTCAATAATTTGATCACGAGGCATATGGTCGATAATCTCGGCACCGTCTTGGGTAACCACTATCATATTCTCCAGTCTCACGCCGCCAGCTCGGAACTCTCCTTCCCTGCTTTCAACCGCAAGCGTCATACCTGGCTCAAAAACCTGAGGATGCTTTAGTGACCATTGCCGGTTAATAATCGGGGGTCCGTAAATGAATAGTCCGATCCCGTGGCCAATTTCTGCTGCCAGGACTTCAGTTTCGTTTTTGTAGCCCCATGTAGCTGCTGGGGGGAAATGTTTAGCAGCATCAGCCGTAGTGGCGCCAGGCTTGATGGCATCAATTACCGCGTTAACGCGTTCCAGCAGCCTCTTATACATATCTTTTTCCTTCTGGTTGGCCTTTCGGCCGGCGATAAGGGTACGATAAGTACAGCTCATGTAGCCCAAAAATTTAATGCTACATAAAGAAGAGTAGACGAGATCCCCAGTTTGGATGATCCGGCCTGCTTTGGGAAAGCCACGTTCGAAGCTTAATGGTCCTGTATAAAAGCCGATAGGTGGCACCTCATCAGCGCCGGCCTCGTAAAGTGCATCGATCGCAATGCGAGAGAGATCAGTGTCTCGCATACCCGGCCTCAGCGCTTCCCAAACCTTGAACCAGGCTGCCTCACAAATGGCGGCGACTATTTTCAGACAGTTTATCTCGTCTTCAGTCTTTATCGTGGTGGCTTCCAACATCAGTGGCCAGCCGTCAGTCAGGGTGATGCCCTGTGCGATTAAGGCTTCCCTGGCTGCACCATCGAAACCTATGATGGCAAGCTTCTCTCCGGCCAGCCTTCGTTCTTGGAGCTCCTGATAGATCTCTGCAGCAAATAGCTTGGTCTCCTCCTCAGTGGCTTTGGGGCCGGGACCACCGCGTAGCCAGGAGCGACCGCTTCGCCAGTTTTTTATCCAGGGGGCCTGATCGGGTAGTTGGTAAAGCCAACCGGCATGAACGAAAACTACGGGATCATATTCGGCAAAAAAAAGAACATAGTAAAGCTGCGGCATAAAATCTGCGCCGCGTAAACCGGTCAAATAGCGGAAGTCGTGTCCCTGAGTAGCTAACAGAGCGGAAACGCCATGTTTCCGCATTGTCTGGCGAGCTTTTTCTGCTCTTTCTGCCCTCATGCGACTTACATTAATCCGCTCTTGCCAGTCAGCCACATCGGTACCGAAGGTCAACTTAGATGACATTTTTATCATACAACCCTCTCTCTTTCTCCTACAATTTTTTTGAAAAGCCGTGCTTTAAATTGTGTTGAATGTATGAAAAAGAGGATTCAAAGTCAAGGAAAAAATAAATGATCTATGCGCAAATTTCCTATTGACAGGGAAACTCTAAATTTTTATATTAGGAATGACTTAAAACAAATTGCCCCTCTCTAAAAGGGAACTGAAGAAGATTCTAGAGAAAGGAGGGAGAATGGATGCCCACGTATGAGTATCTTTGCCCAAAATGTAATAAGAAATTTACTGTTATCCTCAGTATAAAAGACCATGATGCCCGGAAGGCGAAGTGCCCAAAATGTGGGGGAAAGCAGCTTCAGCAACTCATTACTTCCTTCCAGACAAAGACTTCAAGAAAGAGCTAAACCCCTCTCTCAAGGAAGAAGCAGAGGTTTTGCCTCTGCTTCTCAGCCTCTCTCTTCGATCTCGATACCAAAATGCTCCAGTGTCCTCCAAACCAACAATTTCCAAAGACGGTAGTTGTCGTCGGAAGGGAAGATCTCGAGAAATCCCTCGGAATATCTTTTCGTTAACTCCTTCGTTATTTCCTCAACAGAACCCCCACGCTGAATCCATTCGAGCACAAAAGCCTTGAAGTCCTCGATGCTTTGACGAGACATCTGTAGATGTCTCCTGACCATCTCCCTTCCCACGATGGCTCCATAGTGGCCTCGACACAGGGTGTCAGCATTGATGGCCTTCATCCGATCAATTGATTTTTCAGCTTCCTTCAGACTGTACCAGTAATTGGGCCTAAAAAAGTCCGGAGGAGTGTAGGAGCCTGCTCCATCCGAACAGAAGAGAATCCCTTCATTTTCATCATAAGCACTTAGGCAATCGGGTGAATGGCCTGGCATTTCGAGGAATTTGATCTTGACCCCACGACCGAGATCCAGGGTTGACCCATCCTCAACAGGGATATCGAGTGGAAAGGAAGCAATGGGAGGAAGGGTGGGCGCTTCTGAAATAAAACCCCCCTCCATCAAGGCCAGCGTCATCTTGTGGTCTGATTCAAAAATTTTGTAAAGAATTCGATGACTTGAAAAGGTGGCCTCATTCAATTTTGAAGAAACGACTTTCATCCATGGATACATCTGTTTGAGTGTGGGAAAGACCATCATGTGATCAAAATGGGAGTGGAGGATAACAAGGTAAGAAATCGTTTCAGGAGGAACTTTTAACTGGTTCAGTTGCCTGAGGAAAGCATAGGTGATCCCACTGACTCCCCCTTCTATGATCGCATAACCTTCCCCTTTGACGAGATAAAGGTTGAAATATTCGGTTCCTAGAAGAGTGATGTTCTTGCTCAATGCCAAAGGAGGAATCACATCTTTTAGTTAACCCAATCACCAAAAGGGTTCAAGGGGCCGAGGGTCCCAGGCTTCAAGAAACTCATTGAATATTCTATTTTACCCCGCCAGCGGAAGGCCACGGCCCTTGGCCCTAGATGAATAGCCCAGTGTTCGGCCGGGATGTCGCCCCACAGGAGCCTGAGACAGACTGGAATCCTCAAACCCTATGATTAATGCGCGTGAGCAACGTGTTGCGGATGCGAAAAGGGCCTATCCTGCTCCTCGGTCTTTGTTTCCCCCCGAATCCCGACCTTAATTTTCTTTATAGGAATATTTTTGCCGGATGCTGCAATGGCATCCTCTGTAGCCTTCACCAATCCGAAGCAACAAGGCACTTCCATGTAGGGAACGGTGACGCTCTTAATGGAATTCGTCTTAAAGATCTCTGTCAATTTTTCCCTATAATATTGAACATCATCCAGTTTGGGGCAGCCTACCACCACCGCTCTCCCTTTAATGAAATCCTGGTGGAAATTGGCATATGCAAAAGGGACACAGTCGGCTACCACTAGGAGATCGGCATCCTGAAAGTAAGGGGCATTGACGGGCACCAACTTCAACTGAACAGGCCATTGAGAAAGCATCGAGACCGATGGTGCCCCTGGAGCTGTTCCAGTGTTCAATTCGTGAACTTTAAAATGCATCGATCTGGAAGAGGGGCATCCAGCAAAAAAAGGAACAGAATCAGGTTTAGGTTGAGGCTGAGGCTGAGGTTGAGCCTTAGCCTTAGCATCCTTTTTCTTATGGAGATAAGTCTGCACTGCTTTTTCGTCGAAGCCTTCCGCCTCCCTCTCAATAATGGTGATGGCATCCTGCGGACAGTGTCCCAGACATGCCCCGAGACCGTCACAGAACTTGTCACTGACCAATTTAGCTTTTCCGTCGATGATCTGGAGAGCCCCCTCAGCGCAGTTGGGGATGCAGAGCGCGCACCCGTTACACTTCTCCTCGTCAATTCGTACAATCTTTCTGGTTCCCATTTTCTTCCTCCTCTTCTCCCCACTTACCCCCCTCTGAGGGAGGTAACCGAGGGGCGTCTTTTTTATTTCATATATAATCATTTCTTGAATCATTTGCTTTGATTTAAGTCAAAATGAAGAAAATTTTTTACGAATGAAAATCCCGTCCATTTGTGATAGAAAATGAAGACCATCCAAAGAAGCAAGAGGAGAGATTTTGTCCTGGCCGGCCTTGTGGGCGATTATCTTCTGGGTGAAGAAATTCATTGGGGCACACTCACGGGCGGAGGGATGACGCTCGCCGGAGTCTACCTGGCAAGACAGAAAGTCTCAATATAAAAAATCTTGACATCCATTTCCATTAGTGTTATCAAATGCCGCTGAAAAGACCATTTTAATAAAGGAGGGCGATTAAAATGGTTTGACACAAAGAAGGGATATGGGTTTATCGAACAACCCGGGGGTGACGATGTTTTTGTCCACTATACAGGGATTGTAGGTGAAGGATTTAAATCTCTTCGCGCAGGCGAGCAGGTTGAGTTTGAAATCGCCAGTGGTCCCAAAGGGCCCCAAGCGACCAATGTGGTAAAAACAAGCTGATTATTCGAAAAGAAATAGCGAGAGTCCAAGATTTCTTATCATGGCTTTCGCTCTATTGATCGTTAGCTGAAAAAGCGTGATCAGACCTATTCGGACCAAATTTAAGGTCTCGACAAGTTTACTCGGTCTTGGATCTTTCTTAATGCATCCTCCACCTTGGGTGTTAAGGATTCTTCACAAGATTTCCCAAGTTTCCCCAAAATCTTAATCGATCTCTCCGTCCCAATCTTGCCCAAGGAGCTGCAGATGGCCTCTAAAGCAGCTTCTGAGAGAGGATTCTTCTGAAAGAGGCCCAACCACTGCTTCATCCCCCTCTTCTCCAACACGTCGAGGAGGATCTGCTCCGCAGTTCTCCCTTCGATCGTCAGATTCCCTGAGAGCCCAAAACCAAGGTAGATTTGGGTTTCGAGTTGATCCATTTGTGGCGAAGGGGTGGGCGGGATTTGTCTTAGAATTTCCGCCATCTTTTCAACACCCTTGGCGCTCTTGATCATCCCGAGGCACCACACCGCCCTCTTCTGTACTTCTAGATTTTCGTCAGTGAGGCTGGAGAGGAAAACTTCTTCTCCCTCTCTTCCACCTACCAAGCAATACGTGTGGATCGCCTGTTCTCTCAATTTCGGAGATTCATGTGAGACATACCCCTTCAGGATTTTGATGAAGGGCGCCTTCCACTGTTCAGACTCGATTTCTCCGAGAACCCGGAGGATGTCGCAGGTCGTTTCGACAGACGTCTGTTGCTGTTCCAATTCTTTTAACAAATGGGCAGCGGCAACGGGACCGATCTGGATGAGGGCTTCGCATGCGTTCTTTCTCACCCATTGATCTTCACTCTTTTTCAAAATGTTGAGGAGGTGGGGAATAGACCCGATCTCGAGGGCGGCGAAGATAGGAAGGATAGCCGCTCGAACCTCTTTCTTCGCCGTCATAAATTTTTCTTCGAGCATCACGGGAATGGGGCCTTTTCCAATCTCTTCTAAGACCTGGCCTGCCAGAAGGGCCCACATCATCTTCTTGTGAAAGTGCTGCTTCAGGGTTTCGATGATCCGTAGGATCTCCGAATATCGATCCCTCCGGATCAGTTCCGGAAGCATCTTGACAAAGGAGATCGCTATCCTGAGAAATTTCTCTTTTTCTTTGGCCTGATCCAGTTGTTGGAAAAATTGGTCTGTGAAGCTGAGAAATTTATCCGTTAGTCTCTCAAGGAGGATCTTATCCTTAAGAGCAGGAGTCAAGTCTTCAAGGGGGATCAGTTGTTCTCGGAAGAACTCCTCGAGAATGTCTTCCGCTTCTTTCTTGTCGATCTCTCTCAGCCGGTGGGTCATCTTTTTAACCAGGCGATCCGATTTGGCTTCGAAGACATCTTTTTTCTGAAGTTTCTTAAGCGCCAGGTGCTCCCGGAGAAAGACTCTTGAGGTTCCTAAGAAATAGTGGATGGGCAAGAAAGTGACCAAGACATTCTCAATTTCCCCTTCAGGGTTTTCACGGGTGGCCGCGAGATCGCTATTTTGTAAGACGGCGTAGAGGATCTCGTTCTGGCGAATGGGACGGATGGCGTCTTCGAGAAGTCTTTTCCGAATGGCCTGAAGCTCCTGGCCGGACATTCTCTGGAAATAAGGGATCATTCTCAAATCCTTCTTCATCCGAGAAAGGGTAACACGGGCCCTCCAGGGCATTTCCCTATCTGGCGCCAGAACCAGTTCTTCATTAAACACATAAGAGATGTTCACGATGGCATTGTCATAAAGGGCCTTAGCGAACCTCTCCTTATCCTCTTTTCTGCGAGTTTCCAGCAGAGAGGGTTCGCTCATGAGATCAATGAAGCGGGTGAATTCGGTTTGGTCCATCCGGCTTTTAAGGGTGAGGCTGATCAGGTCTTTCCGTTCTAAGTAATTTACAAATTTAGGGATGTAGAGTTCTCCCATCCCCTTCATCATCATCCGGCTCAACCTCTGCGTCTCCGGGAGAATGCCTTCTATGAAAATTTCCTTCAGCTCCTGCTCCTCCCTGGCAAGAAATGTGAGTTCATCCTCCCGCTCAAAGAGGCTTTTGAATTGCTGAAAGAGCCCTTCCTTTGCCCGTATCGATTCAGGGTGGTCGGGCGTGTAGTAGCCTGTCCTTAAGAAGGCCTGGATGATGTGAAGGATGAAATCGGTTAGCTCGGCCTGAAGCTTTTGTAGGCGCTCGAGCTCCTCTGGAGGAAGACCCTCGGGGATCCCCTCCGGGCCCTTTATCTGAGGAGTGGGTGGTACCGGTTTGGAAGTCGTCATCCCTTTTGAAGCTTAGTTTCACAAAATCTCGAAGAGTTGTCAAGATAAGAAATTAAGTAATTTCATTGACTTTCTGAAGAGAGGTTTATTAAAGTTAAAAGAAGGAAATAATTCTTATCAGAGACATTTGTCGGCCGAAAACTGAGGATGAAGGCATTTAAAACCCTTAAGGGCGATCTCATAAAGAACCGATGGCGAATCCTCGTCGGACTGCTCGCCTTGCTTGTCGTTGATGTTCTCCAGCTCTTCATCCCGAGGGTTGTCAAATATGCCATTGATGATCTGACCTGGGGAGGGATACCGCCCTCCCGTCTCCTCTTTTACGCAGGAGAGGTACTTCTCCTCGCTTTGGGTATCGGCGGATTTCGGTATGTCTGGAGGTATCTCCTTCTGGGCTCGGCCCGTCGGATCGAAAAGGCACTGCGAGACCGCCTCTTCTCCCACCTTCAGGCCCTCTCTCCATCCTATTTTTCTCGGACAAAGGTTGGGGACCTGATGGCTCACGCCACCAACGATATCGACGCAGTCCGGATGTCCATGGCGTTAGGACTCGTCTTCTTAGTTGATACGATCATCTTGGGGGTGCTGACGATATTCTTTATGGTCTATATCCACCCCCTGTTGACCCTCTACGCTATCCTTCCCATGCCTCTGATCACAGTGATCACCCTTTTCTTCAGCCGAACGATCCACCGGCGTTTCGAAGTTCTTCAGAAGACCTTCGCCTCGCTCACCGAACGGGTGAGGGAGTCCATTGCGGGCATCCGGGTCGTCAAGGCCTATGTTCTGGAGGAAAAGGAGAAGGAGAAGCTCTCCTGGTTAAGCCAGGATTATGTTCAAAAGAATGTGAGCGTCACAAAGGTATGGGGGATGTTTTTCCCCATCATCCTCTTCTTTTCGAACCTCTCCATGGCCATCGTGCTATACCTGGGCGGAATGTTGACCATCTTCCAATCGATCTCCACCGGAGACTTCGTGGCCTTCATGAGCTACCTTGGTATGCTTGCCTGGCCGATGATGGCCCTAGGCTGGGCGATCAATGTGATCCAGCGGGGCGCCGCTTCTATGGGCCGGTTGAACCGGATCTTCGAGGAAGTGCCGGAGATCTGCGACTCCCCGGAAGTGATTGAGCCAGAGGTCCTGAAGGGAAGGATTGAAATAAAAGGTCTCACCTTTTCTCCGGGAAATGGAGGGGATCCCCTTCTACAGAATATCCGGCTGACCATCCCTGAAGGGGAGAGGATAATGGTCGTTGGAAGGACTGGATCAGGGAAGACGGTCTTCTGCAATCTGCTGGCCAGGGTTTTAGAATCTCCCAAGGGATATCTTTTCTATGACGGGATCGAGATGCATCGAATCTCTTTGAAGGTATTGAGAAAGTCGATCGGTTACGTTCCCCAGGATACCTTCCTTTTTTCGGATACGATCAAGGAAAACATTGCCTTTGGGAAGCCCGGCGCCACTGACGAAGAGATTGAAGAGGCGGCACGGATCGCGCAGATTTACGACGAGATCATAGAATTTCCGGAAGGCATGAATACAGTGATCGGTGAGAAAGGGATCACCCTCTCTGGAGGACAGAGGCAAAGGGTTGCCATAGCCAGGGCCATTCTGATGAATGCGCCCATCTTCATTTTGGATGACGCCCTTGCTTCCGTGGACATACAGACGGAGGAGCGGATTCTTGAAGGATTGGAAAAGGTCCTCCTGGGGAAGACAAGTATTTTCGTCACCCACAGGATCGCTCCTCTGGAAGGGTGGTGGAGATGGGGACTCATGCCACCCTCCTTTCCGAGGAGGGACTTTATGCCAGCCTATACTGGCAGAGGCAATTGGAAGAAGAACTTGAAAAGGAAAAATTCTAAACTCGAAGCACCTGCCTACCGGCAGGCAGGCGAAATTCGAAACAAGCACGAATGTTCAAAATACCAATTTCCTAAAGAAAAAGAAGTTTGGATTTTGAAATTTGAATTTATTCGGATTTCGATATTCGAAATTCGGATTTGGTGACTTAAACGATGTACGCTGATTTCGGTTATATGGAAGAGGGCAAATTGGGGAAGGTCTACGATCTGAAACTGATGGCCAGGTTGGGGGTTTTTCTCCGCCCCCAATGGTTTCTGATGGTTTTCTCCCTCCTCTTGGTTCTGATCATGGCTGCTTTAGACCTTGTTATCCCTTATCTGACGAAAGAGGCCATCGATCGCCATATCGTCATCTCTGCCAGGGAGGTTATCCTTCAGAGAGACGGGTCACCCGAGGAGGAGCGTCTTTTAAGTCGACTGGGCCAGGATCTCATTCCAAAAAAAGAGAAAGGGAAATTTCTCCTTCCTCCCGAAGTACTTGGATCCATGGATCAAAGGGAGGTGGCCCTCCTTCAAAAATCAGGACGCCTCTCAGAAAATCGATACTACTTATTTACACCCAAGCGGCCCGAGGAGGAGAGAGTATTAAGAAAGTACCCTTCTGCTTTTGAAAGGAGTGGTTCTCATTGGTATATTTCTTTGGAAGGGATGAAACAACTGCAGAAAAAGGATCTTCTCATTCTGAGAGGAAAGGATGTAACAGGCGTTTTTCGCATCGCTCTTCTCGTCGTCCTCATCCTGGTTGTTAATTTTGGATTGAATTTCTTCCAGGTTTATGCCATGGAGGTCGCAGGTCAGAGGATGATGCACGGCCTGCGAATGAAGGTCTTCTCCCATCTTCAGGGCCTCTCCGTCTCCTTTTTCGACAAGAATCCGGTCGGAAGGTTAGTCACGCGGCTGACCAACGATATCCAGAACGTCCACGAAATGTTCACCTCTGTTCTTGTCAACCTTTTCAAAGATATCCTTCTGCTGATCGGGATCATCATCCTTCTTCTCTACCTCAACCGAGAACTGGCCTTGATTTCGTTCTCAGTCCTTCCTCTAATCTTTATGACCACCCTCTTCTTCAGCCGTCAGGCCAGGGATGCCTTTCGGGAGATCCGTTCCAAGATCGCCCAGATGAATTCTTATTTTCATGAGAATTTCTCGGGCATCAAGGTGGTGCAGCTCTTTCAAAGAGAAGAAGAGAATGGCCGGCGATTTCATCAGATCAATGAGGGACATTATCTGGCCAGCATGAGACAGATCTCCATCTATGCTTTCTTTGTCCCCCTCGTTGAAATTTTGAGCTCAGGGGCGATCGCCCTTCTCCTCTGGTATGGAGGAGGGAAGGTGATTCAGGAGAGGATTACCCTGGGGGGCCTTGTTGCCTTTCTTTCCTATATCCGCATGTTCTTTCAGCCGATTCGAGACCTCTCGGAGAAGTATACCATCCTGCAATCAGCGATGGCTTCCTTGGAGAGGATCTTCTCATTGCTCGATCGGCATGATCGGATTTCGGAACCCCTCCCTCCGAAGAAGGATGACATCCGAGGGAATATCGAATTTCGTCGAGTTTCCTTTTCTTACAATGGAGAAGATAAGGTGCTTCAAGACGTCTCCTTCTCTGTCCGCCAGGGAGAGACGGTGGCCATTGTGGGCGCCACAGGAGCCGGCAAGACTTCCCTGCTACACCTCCTAGAACGCTTCTATGAGATGGAGGAGGGCACCATCCTCGTTGACGGGATCGATATTCGTGAGAGAGATATTTCTCAACTTCGGTCACAGATAGGGCTGGTGATGCAAGACACGTTCCTCTTTGCGGGCGATATCGAAGAGAATATTCGATTGGGAAACTGGAAGATGGACGGAGGGAGGGTCAGGGAGGCCGCTCGCCTGGTCAATGCAGAACATTTCATTCAACGATTGCCTCATGGGTACCATACCGTGGTGGGGGAGGGGGGAGAGGAGTTATCCGCCGGAGAGAAGCAATTGTTGGCCTTCGCCAGGGCCTTATACATCAATCCAAAGCTCCTCGTGCTCGATGAAGCGACTTCTCACGTGGATCCTGAAACCGAAAGGTTGATTCAAGAGGGTTTGGCCCGGTTGCTCAAGGGAAGGACAGCGATCGTTATTGCGCATCGCCTCTCCACCATCCAACATGCTGATCGAATCGTGCTTCTCCACAAGGGGAGGGTTCGGGAGATTGGGACCCATGCAGAATTGATGGCAAAAAAGGGCCTCTATTATAGGCTTTACGAACTTCAATATGGCACATTAGAGGATAGAGGTCAGAGGTTAGTAGAGGCTTAAGACGGAAGAGGATTGTCCTCTTCCCTCGGTCCTCTAACCTCCGTCGTAACGCAGTGGCATAGGGTTGACAAAATAGGGAGGCTGTCCTATATAGGAGAGAGGTCTTATGATCGAAGAGAAAAATGATTCATCTCCGCAGAGCAATCGGGAAGAGGAAAAGAAGCCAGACATCGATCTCAACGCCATCTTTCCCGGAAAGGGGTACGATCTCAATCGCCTCTTCCCTGACGAAGGAACGAAGAAACTTCTCTATGAGCTCAGGCGAAACAAACGGGATATTGAACGGTTTATCAAAAGTCTCAGTATCGAGGAGGAGTAAATGAAGTGTCCTCGGTGTGACGAAGCGTTGCCTTTTATCCTTTGTCCGGAATGCCAGGGGGAGATACCAGAGAAGAGCCTTTACTGCTGTTGGTGCGGTCATCTGATCGAGAAGGAGGAGGGAGAGATCGATTTCTCTGAACGCAAATTATGTAGTGATGGAAACTGTATTGGTGTTATTAATGAACAAGGGGTATGCAATATCTGTGGAAAGCCTTATGCGGATGAGCCAATCTGAGAGTCAAAGTCAATTGATAGATTTCAAATGCCAACTGAACGTCGAAATCCAAGCCCGCAGCGTGGCTGGGTCAACAGGGGGGTCTTTTGTAATTTGAACCTTCATATTTGGCATTCATGTTTTGAATCAAGGGGATACATTACGTTGACAGTCGGAGTTTTAATGATTAAGATAAAGTTAAGGTTGATGTGATTTCCAAAAAAGGAGGACCTTATGATTTTTTTGCCAAGGGGGGGTGCTGATAAAGAAGATAAGGGAAAGGATGAAAAGATTATTGTTCCCAACGAGCTCCCCGTACTTCCTTTAAGAGGGACAGTACTGTATCCCGATCTGATCCTTCCTATTATGGTGGGCAGAAAGAAGTCTGTGAAATTGGTTGACGATGCGATGGACTCTGATCGCATCATTGGAATTATCACCCAGAAGAGATCTGAAATCGAAGACCCCAAAGAAAGTGATCTCTATTCGGTGGGTGTGGCTGCATTGATCCTGAGGATGATCCGGGAGCTGGATGGAAGCCAGCGGGTCATCGTCCAGGGGGTCTCAAGGATAAAGGTAAAAGAATACATGCAGAAGGAGCCTTATTTCAAAGTCAGGTGCGATACGGTGGAAGAGAATTTTGCTCCAGGCGTTGAAGTAGAGGCCCTTGTGATGAACTTGAAGAATCTTTTCACGAGGGCCGTGGAATTAGCGCCATACCTCACGGCTGAACTGGGGACCATGGTCAGTAACATTAAATCCGCTTCTATCCTCGCCGACCTGATCGCTTCGAATCTCAATATTTCGACGGCTGAAAAACAAGGAATCTTAGAGACCTTTGATGTCCGGGAGCGTTTGACCAAGGTTCATCTCTTCCTCAACAAAGAGATTCAGGTATTGGAGCTGGGCAACAAGATCCAGTCCCAGGTCAAGGAGGATATGGATCGAACCCAGAGGGAGTACTATCTCCGGGAGCAGTTGAAAGCGATAAAGAAAGAGTTGGGGGAGATGGATGAACATACCACGGAGATCAAAGAACTGAAGGAGAGGATCAAGAAAGCAAAGATGCCGCCCGAGGCTTTGGCAGCGGCAGAGAAGGAGTTAGACCGTCTCGCCAAGATCCCTCCTGCCTCTGCAGAGTACACCGTGGCCAGGACCTACTTGGATTGGTTGGTTGAACTTCCGTGGTCAGAGACGACGGAGGACAATCTCGATATCGATAACGCCCAGAGGACCTTGGATGAGGACCATTATGATCTTGAGAAGGTGAAGAAACGGATCTTGGAATACCTGGCCGTCAGGAAACTGAAGGCAGATATGAAAGGTCCGATTCTCTGTTTCGTGGGCCCCCCAGGAGTGGGGAAGACTTCTCTCGGGAGGTCGATCGCTCGAACCATGGGACGCAAATTTATCCGGATCTCTTTGGGTGGCGTCCGGGATGAGGCCGAAATCCGAGGCCATCGGAGGACTTACGTCGGTGCCCTGCCGGGGCGGATTATTCAGGGGATCAAAAAGACGGGGTCGAATAACCCGATCTTCATGCTTGATGAGGTGGACAAGATCGGGATGGATTTCCGGGGAGACCCATCCTCTGCACTTTTGGAGGTATTGGACCCTGAGCAGAATTTTTCCTTTTCAGATCA
>SMTZ1_10007318_pt1 | contig 21989 bp, 23 predicted proteins | sample DeeMarSWOR136_30_FD_25667 | JGI IMG/M metagenome (IMG submission 25667) | reverse complement strand
GTTCCAGTAATGTGGGATCAGGTATGGATTTCTCTTTCCACCCTTTCTCTTTCAGGATCTTTTCAATTTTGTCCTTTTCCGTGATGGGTATGTCTGCCTTTGTCCGCACGTACAAATGGATATCATCAGGGTAGTCACCGAAATACCGCTTGTGCAAATCAATGTAGTGAGCCAGCTTGATCTGTCTCCCTTTGGTCGTATCGTTGGGCCTGATACACAGCTTGGCAGCCATGACAATGGCTTCTTCCTTGGATTCTGACGCATATATTAAATGTTCAGGTCCCGGACCCACCTGTGCTGTAGTACCATCCCTGGCATTGAACACTTCCCAGTCTTCAGGGACGTCCTTTCTTCCCAGATACATTCTCCTATATTTGGCACCTCTCGCTCCTACGATCACTGGAATACCCAATCTGTTGACACCAGTGGCAATGGAAGCTGCTTTCTGGGACATAGCACCCCAGGCAATACCTACTGCTCCCACTCTGTTCAAAATGTAGTCTGCAATCTCTTCGTAGTTGGCTCGTAGGTCTCTGTGGGCAAAGATTGAAGCAATCTTTATGGCAGCACCTGCAATGTGCGCGTTGGATACACAGGACCCCACATTGGACAGACACCCTGCATCAAAGTCTCCAGGGTATAATTCGTATAATGTTTTTCCCTCTTCGTTCTTCCACATAGCAATATCCATGGCTGCACAACCAGAGGCTACCACGATGTATCGCCTGTCCAAGAAGGTTTTTGCCATCTCCACCAGTTCATCAGGGCCCTCCTCGTAGTTGGGACAACCCACAAGGGCAATAACACCGGGGATTTCGCCCATGACGATGGGCTGGCCAACGTTCCGGATTTCAGTGTCCTGGATGGGACCTCTCCCTACCCTGATCTTGTATTTCTCGTTCATGATCATGTCTTTTGCTGCTTCTGTCATGACTCTGATGATGTCAATGTCATTGGGGCAGACTGCCAGGCACTTGCCGCATCCCATGCACTTCATGAACACCTCCGAAAAGTAGGAGTAATCTCCTTGTTGGGCTTCCTTCATACCCCTGGCGATGTCGATGAAGTTTTCACAAGCTTTGCTGCACTTTCCACACTGGGTGCACTCGGAAGCTGCTTTCTTCACGTTGAATTTTTTCATCTTTCGCTTGGGATGGATGCGCACAGCCACTTCTACAGCTACTTCTCCCAGAACTTCTGGATCTAAAATTAGAGCTCCCGGGATTTCCCTATTTACCAGCATGTCGATCGTTTCTTGAGGGTCTTTTTTGGTCCTGTCCGGTAATCCGTAACAGATCTTATCTGTGGTGGCAATGACCACTGTCCCTGTCTCTTTGGCTAACTCTAACGTATCTGTTCTGATGCACTGTTCATCTACCGTGATGACGTCTGCAATCCCTGCCTTCAAGTACTTGATCTGGTGGGAAATGTGTCCTGCAATCTTTGCTCTGTTTTCGTACCGGGTCATATCCAATGCAGTACAGCATAATCCTGCGATTTCAACTGAATCGTACAGCCCTTTAATGTTCATGTAGTCCATGATGCCAGCAGAAGGAACTGTATTGTGACCAAAGCATAAAATGACAGGTTTTGTTCTGTCAATGACGCCCATTCCGATCTCCACCAGTGGTGCATCTGGTTCACCTTTTGGTAGGTTGTAGTGACAGATCTGGGCAATGTCTGCTACTTCCATGAACATCTGGTCGATCATGGATGCGTGGAGTGCTTTGGACTCATAGTCTATGACATATCCTTCCTGTCCTGTGTGGGTGGCAGATAGTAAATGTGAGATTTGCTCTTCTGCATAGTCTAAAACTTCGAGAAAGTCACTCATTTTCCGTGGTCTGATCCCAGTGACCAGCCGGGTAACAGGAGCTTCCACCTGGACTCCTTCTCCCAGGTCGATCTCTGTATCTCCTGCTGTTTCTAAAGCGTGGTCTACCAGGTGACGGGCATGGGCACCGTGCGCTGTAGCACCGATTAAGCAGGCAAGTAAAATGATTCTGCCCTGCTGGGTCTCAATGTCCAGTCCGCAGGCTCCTTTCTTGTGATCTGATAAATCACACTTTCCGTAGGTACATAAACAGCAGTAATCACAGAACGGTCCGTAAAAGGGTTGGTATCTCTTCAGCAGTTTGAAATCCCAGTCTCGCAAATCTGTGGGCGAAGGCTTGGGTGTGGGACCCATTTTCTCCTCCCACTCTTCACCTAAGATTTTTCCGATAGAAATTTCCAGTCCTTTGATAGTAGTTGAAGGAGTTTGAATCTCCTCTGCTTTCATGCTAGCACGTTTCATTTGAATCCTCCCTCTGTAAAATTCAGAGATATTTATTCAGGTTGATTTCTCCTCAAGTAATCTGCATTTAAGGTTTTCTCTTTATATATGTATATGTTTACATACGTAAAGGAGAAGGGGTTATGGTTGTAAGGATGTATGTTGAAGAAATTGTGAAAAGAATTGTGAGGAGAGAGTAGTGTTAAGAAATCAATATATTTTTCATAATTTCTCATTATTGTTTTGTAGTAGGAGACTTAGGCATCCTGAGAGTCCTCGGACAGCTTTTTGGTTGGTGTCTGCTGTGGCAATGATGAGAATGTCACCTTCAGAAGGAGAGAATTCAGTGACGAGGTAGTTTGCAGTTTCAGGGGTTAATACAGTTTTGCTGTGGGGAAAGGTGAGCTTACCTCCAGACAAAATCAGAGTAGTGGCGCCACATGCCCCTGCAATTATTGCAGCGTCTCTGAATTTTAGACCATCTTTGACGTTGTGGGAGTAATTATGAACGAGAGAGGCTATGTTGTATTCTGAAAGGGTGAGGCCTCCTACGTTGACGGGTTTTGGGAGGGTGAACTGGGGAAAAGAGGTGAGGTACTGGATTCCTTTTTCAGTAATTTTCTGGCCCTGGTGGGTGGAGGTAATGAGGTTTTCAGATTCTAATTTGCGGAATAGTGTGCGAATGGTGGCTTCCCCCAGGTGTAGTACTTTAGAAAGGTTTTTTCTGCCGATCTGTTTGGTTTGTAGTAATTTCAGGGTGAGGAGGATATCGCCTTCTGTGTAGTTCTGCATGGGTGGATATGTGGTATTAGACATTTAAGGTTTGTGTTTTTAGGATATGTAGGAGTATAGGCAACAGAAAAGGTAAATAGATAATATCTTATAAGAGTGTATACATTTGTACTTAGACAACAACAGTTGCACCGAAAGATTTATAAGGGATAACACGAAGATAATAATAGAAAAGGTGGTAAACTTGGATGCTGAATTTGATGATGAGTCTCCTGCAGATGGACACTCAGATGCATATATAGTAGAAGAACTTCCAGTTTATGTTTCATTGGCAAAAGTCCAATCTTATTTGAGATGTGATCGAATTTCAGCCACAATTATCACTATTGGATGTTCATTTGCGACATATTATCTTTCAATTATAAATCTGTGGGGACTAATCTGTGGATTACTAGTTATTTGTCTGGGAATTATGATAGATTACTCCTTTGTTGAAAGAGGAATAAGGAAAATAGAAAAGGAAAAGAAAAAAGTGAGAATTGTTCCCGGTTCAAAAGGTTCTTCCCAACATTGAGATGATAATTAACTCTTTCATTGAAGTTCTATCAGTTCTTTTTGTGTTCCAAAAGCTCCATTACCTACCATGGTGATCGTTTACCTAGCAGCATGATTGTACTTGACAGTGATCCTCATCATTGGTCCAGTAGCATAGTTGTACTTAATGGTGATTCTGATCAGGCTCAATGTATGGTCACATTGAAGCTCCCAAGCCCTCTGTAAATCAAAATAGTATTTCTCCTTTTTCTTTTTTAGTGAAGGTGATTTCCTATGGAATCTATGGGACTTGTGCTGATCACAATTGAGCCTGTGTGGTAAGGAATGCCCAAACAAAGATTGGCAAATGGTTGAATTTCAAGAGGAGAGAAAGTATATTGAAGCTACAGCATATCTCTAGATTGCTGTTACCGAATTACTTGGATTGACCCAAAATTATTGCACACAGATACTTCAATGACCTGTCATTAGGTTGATAGATTTCTTTTTGTTCTAGCAGCGTAATTTTCTTCTTTGGGAAATGGGTTTAGGAATTAGGCAAGGAAAAGATTAAAGTGGTGGAAAACAATGGAAGGGTATGAAACGATTTGCATGGATTTTGGTTCTGTGTGTGGCAGGCTGTTTTTACCAGGGTGTTAAGGGAGTGTATTATGTGACTATGGAGACGGAATCGTTAGATGCAGATGGTGATGGTGTTCAGGATGGGATTACTGTTTTTTTGGTGTTTCGGGATCGGGATTTTAATGTAGTTTCTTTTTACGATGCAGAGTGTAGAGCTGTGGTTAGAGTGTATGATGATCATGGGTTGGTGTGTGAGAAGGAGGTTTCTTTTGATTCATCAGAGTTAGTTGGGAAAGCGGGTGGGGGGATTCCTGTGGTAGTTTCTAATGGTGATAACAAGTATGGGGATATTACAGTAGTAGTTTATATTGAGGGAAGGGGAGAGTTTCATACGGAGAAGAAGAATGTGAAGCTGGGATAACTACTTATGGGTGGAATGGGAGATTGCATATGCGTCCTCGTGAGATTTTGAATAAGTTGAAGTGGCATCCAGATTTTGAATTTGAGGAGTATACAGTGGTGTATGTACACAGGGGAGCTCCAAAAAATGAGAAATCGGTTTTGTGTAGTGAGATTGTGGAGTTAGAGCATTCAGATTTCGTTTTGGAGGAGGAGACGCACATACCGTATCATCGGGTGCTGAGAATTCTGGATAAGGATGGGAAGGTTGTGTGGAGGAAACCTGGTGTGTGATTTTTGTGAATCTGGATTTTGGAATATCCTCATGAAGTATATAGTTGAACTAAAGAGAATATAATTGAACCAAAAAGTTTTTATAGAACCTTGAAGATAATAATTGACAGAGTAGGTCAACGCAAGAAAGGTATATGAAAGACACCAAAATCTTCTTAGACAGGAAGCAATCGACCCATAAGAAGAGTTGTCATGGCGGAATACAGGAGCTCAAGATGATGGTTATGTTGACGCAGAGAGGTGTTCATTTGTCAGAAATGGAGAAGTGGCTAATAATATTGGGTTATTTGGAGATATTGGATTCTGATAGATATTCCTCTGAAGAGAAAATGATTGTGCTAAATGAAGCTGCAACGTTTGTGAAACAAAATACAGATCCGCGATTGACCATAAATGAGGCACATACGAGAGTTTTTAAATATCTTTTTTCCTACAAAGAATGGAGGAATTCAAGGTCTATGGGAAATTTTAAGAACGAAAATCATTTCGTTCCAAAATTCGTTATAGAAAATGGCATGAACACAATGTTCCGAGGAAGTTCTGGGGAAAACATGCCCAATCCAAATATTGAAATTGACAGAGAAAGAGAAGATTTACAATCAGAGGCTGTGCAAAAGGATTTGATAGAGAACTTAATTAGGAAAATTTCTTATAGGCATATAATAATTCAAACTTTGTTATATTTTTTGATTTTGCTTATTCTTTTGATCAAAATTGATGTGATTTCTTTATTTTTGTCTAATCCTATTAATCAAGCACTCATAGGGATAAGTTTAGCAATATTCTCTTTCGTTATGTATGTGGTAGCAAGTAAGTGAGGTCATCTGTTGATGACGTTGATAGGTTTTTGTTGGTTAAACTTCTATAGCAGCTTTGTTCTCAGTTCAAGTTAGATCTGGAAGAATCTATTGATTTGGATATTTGAGAATAATAGAAATAGGAAAAGTTATAAGATGATTGGGTGATACATTGGTATGGTGAAAGCTTACGTGCTCATTAGAGGTTGGTTTGAAAGTGAATGTGAGTTAGAGAATGGAGAGAGGAGGTGGTTGATGTGAAAATAGGATTTTGGATTGGAGTATTTCTGGTAATTGGGATGATTTCAGGGTTGGGGGCAGAAGAATATGATATTACGTTTGTGGGTACTGTGAAGGATGCTGGAGATGTCTTGACGGTTAAGATAGATGAGGTTTTGGCTACGGGTGCTGAGGATATCTGTGGTACAGTGGAGGTGAGAGGTGATATTGGGGGGATAGTAACTGGTGACAAGGTGCATGTTAAGGGGTTTTATGATCCTGGAAATTGTGTGGTTACAGTGGAGGCTGAAGATCATTTTGTATACAGAATTCCTGAAGGTTCGAAACTGGAGAAGCTTGATCAGACATTAGAGTTTACGGGGGAGATTTTGAGGATTTACGAGATGAGAGGGGAGACTTTCTGTGATATTACGGTGGAGGAGGTTTTTGTGGTTACCTACCAGGAGAAGGAGATGTGTACTACTGTGACAGTGAAGATGAAACCTGTGGTAGGCGAGGTTGAAGAGGGTCTACAGCCTGGGGACGAGGTTGAATTTTCTGGGACATATGATGAGGAATCCTGTATGGGTTCACTGGGGTGGCATGATGATTATTTGAGGAAGAAGAGAGGAGCTGGAGTTTCGTGGATATTAATTGTTGGTGGATTTGTCGGTTATTTGGTGTTAAGGAAAGCTTGGTAGTGTTGCGGATTTCATCTGTTGTAGCGGATATGCCTTTAGTATATTAGATTTGGAAATAGACGATAGAGGCATGTCATTTACATGGAAAATGATTATTATTCAGCTCCAATGGAAGCAATTTTCCTTGGGTATTTTGAATGCATGGTTACTTCACCGAAGCTTTTATAATGTGTCTGTAACCACAAATATATATGAAAGAAGACGAAAAACCTGATCCAGACTAATGAGACATTAATACAATAGAAACAAGTCTTTTTTGTCTTTATCTTTTTGCTGTGACTTCTTCTACATCTAGAGGACTTGCTTCAAAACTCCACATATGATACATCAGATCACGACACCATGTAATGAATTCTCGATTACTCCCAATGAAAGCTCTCTCTCTATCAAGTGTTCCATCTAACCTTCTTGCCAATCCAAAGGTTGCCCATTTGTCGTCCACAATTCTAATTCCTATAGGATGTCTCTCTTTTTCCAGATTAATAAAGCGGAACTCAGCTCCTGCATTGACAAGTTTTTTGAAAAGTTCTTCTTCAAGCGAATAATTCAATTGAGGGTAATTGTAAAATTGATAGATGATTACAATCTCAATCTCTTCCTTTTTTCCACTTTCTTTCTCACGTATTTTCCTTTCTATGATTCCTTCAGGGATATCATGGAGGTACTCTGTCATATTATAGAATTTCTTTTCCATTCTTTCCATGTGCCTTATGACTTCCTGCACCCATTGAACAGGAAGTTCGGTCAGATGTGCATCCGTAAGTTTGTATATCTGGCGAAAGAATTCTCGTGGGAGATCATCAACAAAATGATTCTCAAAAAAGGCATGAAATTTCTCCATGGTCTCAGCATTCCTTTTCAAGTCTTCCTTCGATATCATTAGCAATCGTCCAAGACTGCTTATGTCGTATGTTCCCCCTTCTGAAACAAGGATGCCAAGTTCGACAAGTCTCCTTAGTCTCTTGTTGACTTTGATATTTTCTTTTGTGATTTCCTCTGGATCTGTGATATCTCTTGATCGTAAAATCTCTTTTGCAATATCGAGGCTTTTTGCACCATCTTCTCTCTTTATTATATCTAGATATTCAAACCTATCCTTGTTTAATAATTCTGATACTGCTGCAGTTAAATCCATGCTGTTCATATTATCCTTCTTGTTAACTATGTTTAAAAATGTTTTGTTGTGTAATATTATTTCTTTTCTGAGTATGTTGATACATCTTATGGCACCTCTATATAACTAAGAACTCTATAATTAATGAGTAAAGAAATCATTGCAGAAAGAAACCTACAGTATATAAGAAAATAATACTGTATGCCTTTGATGTTCTTAAGTTCTAAGTCAGCAAGAACCATTGCATCAATGAGTTCGCAAATGATAAGTTCTTTTCATTATTTATATGATTCCCATGTGTTATTGCTCTTCCAATGCTAAGGTTTACTAGTTTTGTATTCAATTACTAAGTAAACAGAAAAATGTCAAAGCAGTTTCAGATAATCTTCTTAATATTCTTCTCATAAGGTTCTGTAATTATCCCTTTCTCTGTAATTATCCCTTCAATATTTTCATGGGGCGTTACATCGAACGCATAATTTATAACTTCATCCTCACTTAAATAGGATGCCAACTCCGCACCTCGAACATGGGTAACCTCCCGATAGTTTCTCTTTTCTATCACAATATCATCACCAGTTTCCGTATTCGAATCTATAGTAGAAGTTGGAGCTGCAACATAAAAAGGAATTTTATGCTCTTTTGCCAGAATTGACAACGAATAGGTCCCAATTTTATTGGCAGTGTCCCCATTAGCTGCAATCCTGTCTGCACCCACTATCACTATATCAATACCATCTTTCTTCATGATCCAGCCAGCCATATTATCTGTATTTAACGTCACCGGTATTCCCTCTTGCTTCAATTCCCACGCAGTAATCCTTGTCCCCTGAAGTAATGGACGCGTCTCATCTGCATACACATGAAGATTTATCCCACCTTCAATTGCACCCCGTATCACTCCAAAAACAGTGCCATAACCACAAGTAGCTAAAGAACCTGCATGACAGTGAGTGATCATCTTAAATGTTTTCCCATGTTTTGGTTTCAATTTTTCAAATATCTCCAACCCGTGTTTCCCAATCATTTTATTTGCCTCAATATCCTCTTCCACAATTTCTTCAGCTTCTTTCAACGCAATCCCCTTTAACTTTTCAATTCCTGATCCCCTGTTTTTCTCAAGTACATTATATACTCTATTCACACCCCACTTTAGGTTTACAGCAGTAGGTCTTGTCTCAGCGATTTTCCTTGTTTCATCCATTTTCTCAAAAAATCCTTTTTCATCTCCTTCGAATCGTTGTGCCTCCAAAGCTAGAGCGTAAGCACCTGCAGCACCCAGAGCCGGAGCACCTCTAATTCCCAGAACTGAGATAGCATCTTTCAAACATTTCCAGTTATCACACTCAATAACCTTTACTTTGTCAGGAAGCAACGTTTGATCAATCAATTTCACAACTTTCTTTTTGTCATCCCACCAAATAGTGAGCGGGACTTTCCAGCCAGGCAACCGTGGAATGCTCTCATCTATATCGAACATGGATTGTACCCCCCGTTATACTATTTAAATGTTTTGGTGATCATTGTACTTCACAGTACTAAGTAGCATTCTTGATAAGATAGTTGCTGATTCATATTTAAAGAAGAACAATCTAAGAAAAATTGGATTAATGCCCACATAGCATCATAAGCTAAACTAACTCGATTAACCAACTGAACCCCAAAAGAAAAGAAAGAGAGGGTAAAAAGGAAAGTATCAACGAGGTGGTTTACTTCGACATGTAGATCTCGATGGAAGACACATTAGATGTGGTCCCATCTTCGCGCTTGACTTCCTCTGTCCCAATCTGAATCTCATCTACCTTGAGCTCCTGTATGAACTTGTTTCTCACGATCTCTGACACATCAACGGCCTTGGAAATTGCTCTTCCCCTGGCCTTTAACACCACCTTTTGGGAATTTCCCGTGTTGAACTGGGTAACGGCTGCGAGCACATAGCTCATCACCGGTTTTCTTCCGACGTATACAACGTCTTCGTCTTTCACTTTTTCCTTAGCTTTTTTCTCCGCCATTCAAACACCTCGCATTCCCTTTTAACCACCATATATAAAGCTTTCTATTGCCAATGGTAACTTCAGATACTATCAATCATTAACCTTTCAGTACCACCCTACAGACAGCCAACCACAAATGAAGATGCACACATTCATATTCTATCAAAGTCCGAGAAAAACCCTTACCCAAATTCCAGCATCCCATTTACCCTCAAACCCCTTTTCACCTCCTGTCCACAACTTGCATTTCCGCTTACTCATACTCCCTCTTCCTTCTTTTTCGTGATTTTCGCAAAGAATTTTAACCAAAGCTACTATCGCGACCGAAAGTTTTATAAAGGGGGAAGCTTCTATTGTAATAGTAAGTTGGACATACCAGACGAACCAGCTTATTGCATGCTCCAAACACTTTCCTCCCTTCTTTCTTTTTTGAACTATGATTAACTTAACCCTGATGAATCTTCATGCGCAATCTTTCCTTTTTTTCTCTGATAAAGGGAATTCGCATGACATTCCCACAGTCTAAACAGGTGATGACTACTTTTTTATTTTTTGTTCTCACTCTACAGTTTTTGCTGTACAGGTAATGGAAGCATTTGCTACAGAACCGTCTTTTCAAACGACGAGGTATGCGAGTCCTTGTGCGCATGGAAATATTCCGAGCAATCTCCACATATCTGTGAGAGCGCTCAGGGTGCATACTACATTCTTCCTCTGCTAAATCAAACAATTGGTTAATGCTCTTTTTAGCTAGTTTTCGCATCCTTCTCTTTTTCCACCTCATAGTAATTCATACCTCACTGTAAGTTCATTTACCACAGTCCACGCAGTCAGTTTCTCATCAGATATACGAGCCTTAAAATATGGCAGTTCAGCGGAAAAATCTCCATGAGGAAATCCTCCTATGATACAGACCATATCCTCTTTCAGATCAAATAATTCCCCTTTATACTGCATGACCACCTTTTCACCAGATAACCCCTCCAAAAAGGTTGGTAAAGGCTTTTTCTCCACGCATAACAGGTCCTTTATAGACCTCTTCTCAAATAAACTCTCAATCAACCCACAAAATCGATTGTAACTTCTTGGAATCCTGGTTTCCGGGTTTACATGAATAATATCATCATTTCTGGTATGGATATACACGGTTAACCTACCCTGCTTGTTTACCACAGATTCTAATGCACACAACAATGCTACATGGACAATATCTGGCCTTCCCCGTTTGTTCGCATCTTTTAACCTCTTCATAGCTGTGTGATGAAAGTTGGAATCCAGCAGGTGCAGATTCTGCCAGTACCAGGGTAAGCATGGGTCTTATTTTTCGTTCTGAATATAAGGTTATCTCTCATAATGTGCTCTCCCACATCAGATGGTGAACAGCAGTACAGTTCAGAAAGGATCTATCAGACTCATCTGGAACGAACTAATCAAGACTGTAACCAACCTCTCCCTTCAATTCTTCAATTATCCTGTTCGTTACTTCCAGAGAGAACCCATCAACCATCAACTTGGTCTTTCTAGAAGCACTATCAATTGCTCCAGCTTTCACCACATTTTCAAGGATTCTATCCTCTCTATCTAAAAGCATTTTCCCTTCAATTCCGGAAAGATATGCCAACAACCCATAAATCCCCCAGTTTGACACTGAACTGATGACCAAGAAAGTGGTTTCAACTACAGAAGCAATCTTTTCCCCGTGTAAAACCACCCTTTTCACGTGCTCATACAGGTTCCCCATGCCAATCTCGTTTCCCCCATCACCAATTCCAATAGTTTTGGGAAAATCAAATAAAAAATCAACCTTACCCGTATACTCGGATATATCCTCTCCGCTCATGTTGTAATACTTCCCATCTTTTGCTCTGCCGCACCTCTCAACAGAAACTATTATGGAAGGATCAGTTACAGATATTACATTTTCAGCAAATTCTAAACTCTCTTTTTCTCCAGTAATGGGAAAACAGTGCACATCAGGAATCTTTAACCTGGTTAGAACCTCATAACAGTACCTATCTGTTACTATATCAACCTTTGAACCCAGGCTCGTCAACGCCTTTTCCATAATTATTGCACTTACAGGGCCATCTGTTTCGCAAAATCCACCCACGTAAAACCCAGTAACAATCAAAACCTCCTCCATGTTTTCACGAAGGAAGTGGGCTGCCCTTTTACAGAAGTCGGAAGGAAGGTACTCCTTCAATTTGTTCATGCCTCTTCTGTCATGTTCTAATATAACATCTTCAATCATAGTACATCTGTTAGACCTTTTCATATAAAGATGATGTAACCTGTAAAAAGCCATCTTTCAAAACTAAAGAAGAAATTATACTATAAAACGTATCTTCTGGAGTATTACAAAGAATGAAAAAGGAGGAGAATTATGTCATTTATTGTCCAAAATTCAGTTTAAAACCAGACGGAGACTATTAAAGAAGAAAAATTTAACTGAAGCTGTAAAATCATATCCCAAGAATATCTGGATGATCTGTTAAAAAAATTTTCGGTTAACTTTATAAAGCAAGTGCTGTGAGCTGTGAGTAGATTTAATGATAACATAAATTGTACAAAATCAAAGATCTCAACATATGTTCTAACAGAGGTGTATACGTGACTTCAGACGTTGCCACCAATGATATCATTGCATTACGTATTGATTTTGCTGAAAGAAGGGTAAAGGTGGTTATATGAATACAATTTCTGACTTTTGGATGATACTAGTGTCCATGATATCTTTCATTGTCAACTGCCTATCCCATATATTGAAGAAGCGAAATTTTGCCAGTGCAAAGACAGAACGTACAAGGCAAGCAAGAAAAGACTTACTCAATTTTATAGAAAGCTACATCATTAATAAACAGAAAATCTCAGAAGAAACAATCTACAATCTCCGTGCAGCACTTGAGAGAGAATATCAAGTATCCCTGGAGGATATTTGCACACCTATAGAACTTCTTCAGGACGTAGAACTAAGGATTCAAAAAAGTATGCATTTAAGCAATGTTCAAAAAAAAGAATATATTTACCAGATTGAAAAGATAATTGCAGATATAAAAAAACAGCATAATGTTCAAAAATCATCTAAAGAATAGTAAAATCTAATGATTTACCTTCAATTCATATTACTTCTGGCAACAGGGTTTGCTCTATTAATTGCAATTTTAGCTCTCGAAAACGAGATCCAGATTCCAAGGAAAGAAGTGAGAACCTGATTACCAAATAGTTAATTCCTGCCACTTGAAGTATTGAACTTCTCAAGAGATACTGTATGGTCTTCTCACAGAAAATATCACACCGTGGCAAGTTTTCTCTGAGGTTGTGGGATATCTCTTCCTTCCTTTCTTGCAGTTTCCAGCCAGAGTTCTTTAGCTATTTTAACCTCTTTTAATGCTTCTTCTTCCGTTTCTCCAAAGGCAGAACACCCTGGTAATTCAGGTACCACTGCTATGTATCCTTCATCCTCTTCACTGTAGAATATTTCAATTCTGTATCTATGCATGTTATCCTCCTCTACTAGGGTATATTACCTGATTTCTCAATAACACGTGTAATCGTCTCACTTGATAAAGATTTCTCCATCCTCCCCATTTGAAAGTCCTAGCTCTCTTACAACATACAGTAGTTGCTGAAATTTAGAAAAACTGTGTAAACTATAGTAGGATAAAGAGGAACCTTTTGCATGCAGAAACAATTGTGAAAAAACTCAACCTTTATAACCTCAAAAATGTCAACCTTTCTATGAACCTTGAAAAGATCTACACCTACATAGATACGCACAAGGACCACCACTTCCAAAAACTCAAAAAGATTTTAATGCAGCCTTCAGTCAGTCCTCAGAACATTGGCATTCAAGAGTGTGCAGAATTGCTGGCAAAGTTCTACGAAGACCTCCAGTGTGAACCTGAAATCTTTGAAACTGAAGGAAATCCTGTCGTCTACGGGAAATACGATGCAGGAGCTGAAAAAACATTGCTAGCCTACTTCATGTATGATACCCAGCCCTATGATGAACCCAACTGGACCTATCCGCCCATGGAGGCCACCTTAGCCCCCATGGAATTACCTTCTGGCCCAGTGACAGCCCTTTTCAACAGAGGAGCTATCAACACCAAAGGGCCTATGATGACCTTTTTGAATGCTGTAGAATCTGTCCAGAAGACAGAAGGTGATCTCCCGTTTAACTTATTATTGGTGGCAGAAGGTGAAGAAGAACTGGGAAGCCCCCACTTACCCGATTTTGTGCAAGCTAGAAAATCTGAGCTACAGAAAGCAGATGCAGCCGTATTCCCCTTCTACCTCCAGAACACTAAGGGGAAGGCCACTCTTTATCTGGGTGTCAAAGGCATCATATACTTTGAGCTCGAATGTTCTGGCAAGGAATGGGGAAGAGGACCCACCGAGTTCGGCATTCATGGGTCCAACAAAGCGTGGGTGGATTCTCCTGCCTGGAGGTTGATAGATGCTTTATCCACTTTAACAGAAGATAACGGTAATACTGTACTGGTAGACCATTTTTACGACGATATTGTCCCCCCTTCCCCAGAAGACGAAGCATTAATCAAAAAATTGGTAGAAACTGCTGATACAGAACCTTTCAAAGAAACCATGAAAGTCAAAAGATTTGTTGTAGACGAAAAAGATAAAGAAGCCTTGATCAAAAAATTGTTATACACCTCCACCTTGAACATCAATGGCATCTGGGGTGGACCGGATTCTCGATGTGGGATACAACTGGTCTAAAGTTCCAGTGACAGAACCTGCAGTCCAGGCCATGATCAAAACCTGCCGCACCTTTGGTTATGAACCAGAAGTATGGCCACATTTAGCAGGAAGTGCTCCGTTCTATCTGTTCAGTGAAGTTTTGAACATTCCGTATGTAATGGGCGCTCTAGGACATGGAGCCAAAGCCCACTGCCCGGACGAGTATATCGTATATGAAGGGAATGAGAAAGTTTTAGGGTTAGATGGTGCTCAAAAGTCTATGGTTGCCTTCTTTGACGAGTGGCTCAAAGGATAAACAAGTGACGTAACGAAATGAATAGTATCCAAGACACGAGCTCGTAGCTATATTCAGACTTCCTTCTTAAGGAAATCAAAGTAATCCCTTAAGATCCTCTATAACACCTTCCAGCATTTCTATGGCCAAAAGTCCCAGATAATTCCCCGGGATGCAGTTATTCCCTAGACAATACCGACGTGCTTTCTCTATTATTTCCTCAGCTTTTAGTATAACCAGTTCTATACCAGAAACATCCTTTCCTGCATTCTTCGCTTCCTCCAAAAGGTTCTTTGCTTCCTCCAGCAGATCTTTAGCTCTGTCTATGGTATAGTTTGCCAGTGGACATATAGACCTGGTTAAGTTCACCTGTTTTGGAGGTTCTCCTTCTGGCGGTGGTCTAAGGAGTGGTCCTTCCAAGTACATGGAGGGATCTCCATACAAGTTGAAATCAAACAGGTTCTGCCATCCCATCCAGCCCCACGGGTTGGTCAGAAAATTCTTCCCATTGTACAGTGCTTCTCCCGCAGACTGCCCAAAGACTAAGAACCACACGTACGTATACCCTATCCCTGCATTGTCTATAATGCCCCAGTACGTCCACAGCCCAATAGGGTACCAAGAGATCCTGGTGGAACCAACAGTAGACACTGCACCTTTTTTTAGCAGTGAATACTGTAAATTGTTTGCATTTTCTGGATATCCGTTCTCACAGGAAGCTTGAAACGTGAAAGTTTCCATATCCACTGTTATATCTCCTGAAGAGAGAAAAGGAATCCACACACACTCGTCCTGTCCAGTAGTTGAACAGAATGCATCCTCCACAATATTATCACCATCATCCCCTGCACTTCCCCAGTACTTTCTCCACGCACCTGTTGCATCCCCGTGACCCCACCAGAACACAATACCATAGTCATTGGCCCATTGATTTATGACATTAGCATTGGTTAAAGGTGCTTTATACCCGAAAGCACCCACAGGCACTGGATCATGGCCTCTTCCAGTGAACCCGGACTGTTCATACATCACGTAATTGGTGAACCCTGCAGGATTCGTAATATTTGTGATCACCTGTTGAGGTAAATCCAATCCATCAGTCCTCCCCCAGCCCGCTACACATCCATTTGCAGCATGGTGCTCATCCTGGTAGTTAGATATAGCCATGGGGAGCATAATACTCGTATCAGCACCTGTGAAGTTGATGAACTTGTTCAAAATATTGTCCAGTGTAGCATAATCCCCACCGTACACTGGTATCCTCCCCACATAAACTTCGGGTCCAAAATCGACCGTATCCTGACCAAACTCTCCGTAAAATCCGTCACCATCTGAATCCCAGGTTCCAGTCAAATCCGCATAGAAGTAATCTGTTGGTGTTTGATCGAGTACACTCCCAGGGTTGGGCCAGCACATCAGCATGGGTACATCCCCAAAACTGTCACCAACTGTAGGATCATCAGGGTCAGGGTCCCCAATCAAGAGCACATACTTAATATTTAAAATGGGCCAGTTAGCTTGCAGCCAATTCCGGATGTTTATAGCTCTTTGCTGTCCTCCGGATGCACCGTACTGGGTTTCTGTCACTGTATACACAGTAAATCCCTGGCTCTGCACATGATTTTTGAATGCATTCAACCTGACACTATTATTCACAGTACTATTGGTGGTAACAATAACATAACCTATGCCCGGACCAGGCGGAGCTGTATATTTCATCCACGTAGTCGTCCAGGAAACTTTAATTTTCACTTTCTGGTTTAACAATAGTAGTTTTGTAACTGGATTGTACTGGAAAGGGGTGAACTGAACTCGTACATACTTTTTATCTCTTGTCTGGTATGTTCTCAAAATTTCTACACAACGTGCAGGGTAGAAAGCGTTCTTACTGTAGACATCAGTGTTCTTCCCGTTCTGAATAGTGGCAGAAAAGAAGTCATCTGCAGCAGGTAACGGGCTCGGCCCAATCTCGTACAGCCCTGGAATCTCTTCAGAATCTTCCCAGAGAATCTGTATGTCCACTGTCTGTAAATCTGTGTTATACGGCAGCTCCACATCGTAGGTCTTTTGAGGCAGTGCAGGATCACCAGGCAATCCTCTGGTGAAGAACCCTTCCATAGTTATTATATGGTACTGATCCTTTTCAATAGTGTATGGATTGGACACCAGTGTTACGGACAGGGTTTCAGTTCCTCCTGCAGTCACTGACAAGCTGGAAAGTAAGAGGACTGCCAACAGGAAAGATGCACTTTTTTTAAGGTTCATACATGTTCCTCCTTGACCTCTTGATTTTCTCAATTTTTATTTCCTTTATTACAGAGATGAGTAATCATTTAAACTTTTCGGTATAGTCCTCTTGTGACTGTGAATCGTTTGATTCTTGATACAAATTATAGAATTGTTCCTGTTGATCATCTATCCACCAGGTATATTACACATTTTTCGTGCTAAAAATGGTCTATCCCCGTTATTATTACACATTTTAAGTGTAAAATTTATACAAGTTGTGGTGCTGATCTATGATGCTACATAACCCTGTGAATGAGATAAAATTGGGAACCTTACGAGCAGTGCTAAAACCTTTATAAGATCTGTTAAGAGTACTAGGTAATGAACCTGGAAAAAACAGCCATCATCTTTGTTCTCGTGTGCGGGTTTCTCCTGTGCTGTATTCCTATTACACTGTATGAGATCCCTTTATCATGGGGAGGCTTCTACCACACCAGAATTGCACAGAATTTCGCAGCCGGTCAATACTATGATTCAGGTTCCTTCGGACCAGAGGGCAGAATCCAGGTGTATCCGCCAGTTTTCCATGGGGTTTCAGCCTTTTTAATAAAAGTCACATCTGCAGATGGGCTTTTTCTGGCTCGATGGGTTCCGCCATTTGTGTTTTGCGTCCTCATTTTTGTGTGGTATTATCTAATTTCGCAGGTATATTCAAAAAATGTGGCTCTCCTTTCCTCCTTGTTACTCCTGGCTGTGCCTGCATTTGTAGATTTGGGATTTCTTTTTTCTCCCCACAGTCTCGCTTTAATCTTCGTGTTTTTAGCTTTCCTTTTTCTGGACAAACCTGTCCTCAGTGGAGTCTTAGGAGGAATGGTAATCATGACCCAATTTTCTGCAGCTCTCTTTTATTTTCTGGTCTTGGCCTTGTGGTTTATTTTTGATTCAACTAAGAGAAAGCCTATCTCAAAAATTGCTGTAACATCCCTTGTTGTCGCTCTACCATACCTTGGATATTTTGCGTATTATTCCCCTTCCTTTGAAGTTATCCTGGGAAACCTGGGTCTACAATACTTTTTCATGAAAACGACCTTCGTAGTTACTGCACTTGCAGTTTTAGGATTAAGAAAAGATTTTTTTGCTGCATCTTTGGGAGGAGCAGGGTTCATTCTATCCTTTTTGCAGCCTACCAATTTTTGTTTTTTAGCGTTTCCTTTAGCCTTATTTTCTGCTTTTTTTATCTGTGATTTCTTCTCTCACAAAAAATTGGCAGTTGTTGTATTTGTTTTGATCTTCTGGCTTTGTTTAATCCCTTCCCAAGAATATGTTTCCAAGTTGCAGCCAGCAGCTTCAGAGTATGAATCATTTGTGTGGTTAAAAGATAATTCTGTTCACAGTATTATAGCTTCAGGATGGTACCAGGCTCCTGTCATAGCTTCTGTATCTGGGAGAGTTCCTGTTCTGGGATTTGGGTTTCCTGAACAAAAAAGAGTAGAAGACATGGTGGCTCTGTACAGTGGGGATAAAAGACTCTTAGATTTTTATGATATTTCTTATGTGTACTTCGGGATTCATGAACAATACGATTATGGTTCGGTATCTCCTGAACTGGACAGAGTCTATTCTGGTAAAGGTGCTTTTTACAAGCGAGAACCTCCTCTGATCTATGTATTACTAACAGTGGATACAGAACCTGACCTCCCTCCTGTCTTATCTTCCTACAAAGGGATGGAAGAAGGGTTACCCATCATTTTAAACCTGCTGGATCAACACAATGTCTGTGCCACGTTCTTCGTTCTGGGGGAAACAGCAGAAGTCTACCCAGATACAATTGCAGAATTAGCACTCAATCACGAAGTTGGATGCCACAGTTTGTACCACGAGGACATGAGAACCCTTTCGTACCAGGAAAAAACAGAGAGAGTGGAGAAAGCAACTGCTATTCTCCGGAAAGTAACAGGTGATGTAACATCTTTCAGAGCACCAGGACACTCATGTGATACTGAATTGTTGAGTATCCTCTCCCAAAATGGGTACTCGGTGGAAGCTTCTGCGTGCAAACAGTTTTTCTACCCGTATCGCCCTTCAGAAGAGAACTGGCTGGACAAAGGGACTATGGACTTTCTGCGAGTTCCCATTTCACACACACCTTCCTATTTTTATGCTCCTCTGATATATCCTCGTTCCTGGATTGAATGTTACCTTGATGTCTTAGAAATCCAGAATGACCACAGAGTAAAGATCATAGTCATAGGGTTGCATCCCTGGGAGTTCGTAGAGTTGGAAGCTCCAGGATATGAGTCATACACCAAAGCATGCGGTGAATACACGCAAACTGAATTTGAACAGCTTCTAGAATTTTTGCACAAGAGGAGGGTGACCTTTCTGACCATGAGGCAGTTCTACCACATGTGGGAAGTGGTGGAGGAATGGTCTCCCATCTAGTTTCGGGTTCAGACAGCAACTGCACAGAACAGATGCAAAACTGTTAAAAAGACCGCAGGTGACCTTTAACCTTCTAAAAATCCTCAGCCAGATCAATGCTATTTCATGTGGAAAAAAAACGAAGATACAGAACCTGTAAATCCTTGATAGTACAATAATAATAGGATTGTACGAGACTATGTTACCTGGTGGAGTGTTCTCGCTCCCGGGCTGGCCATACATGTATGGTTTTAAGCTTTTTTTGATTTCAACGGGGTTGAGAGAACCACTCGAGAAGATGGTGAGTTTCCAATAGTGTTCTATGGATATGGTACAATAGCAGGAAGAGTGAAGAACCTGGAGGGTATTTTCTAGCCGAAGTTGTAGTACTGCCAAATAATGAGTTGGCAAGACCAACCGCTCGTCACTTGCTCGCTCACCATAACCTTTAAAAGCGTAGACCGGTCAATCATACGGGCCTCTCGAGCCTGTGACCCGGGTTCAAATCCCGGTCGGAGCATAAATCAGGTTGTTTGAATCCCTTACACTTTTTATTCTTTTGCTTTTCAAATTCAATGTGATGAATACTCTCAAAGCTTTTAAAGGTTTGCTCATGAAGCTTTTCTGGGGTTGGGTTTTCATTTATCATGGTTCCATGTTTCCTGTAAGAACGAATACAATCTGTCATAGTCATATCCCCCAAAGCAAATGTGATTTGTAATAGGGAAGCCCATTCTTAGCAGTACTAATGATGATTTTCAGAGAAAGCTTTTTAAGTACAGGGTTGCTGTAAAACGCAATGTTAGGTTGGTGAAACCCATGGTCAGCCTTGAGACTCGCAAGGAACAGTATAGGGAAATTTACGAAATGTTTAATAGAAACCCTCGGATTTATGTGAAAACTGTTGCATCAAGACTAAGAGTAGATCCTGCTACTGCTGGCAGGAGGATAAAAGAAGCTATTGAAGATGTGTATGTTTCATTCCCACAAATCAGAAAACGTTCTTTTTTGAATACGAAAGAATATGTATACTTTGCTAACTGTGAGAGACCTCTAAAATCGTTTAGAGAGTACAAAGAAGATATAAGAGTGGTCTTTCATGCAAGAATGAGCGGGTTTTCCAATTTATGGATAACCTCAAAAGAGGAAACAAATATTAAAGGTCACATTATAGCTAGTGGACCTCGTTCTGATTATCATGTAGCATATGCTCCCAACTATTCTTGGAAAAAAGCTATGGAAATTGCGAAGAAAAAAGCAGAAACCACTAACCCTGAAGAATATGAACAAAAAGAAACTATTAAGATCAACTGGAATGAACCTATAGAATGGGGTCCGAAAGATGAAATACTCCTTGGAGAATTCAAGTATAATCTGAGAAAGAAACTTAGTCCAATTATGAGAAAGCACAAAATTTCTGCAAAAAAAATCTATGAATTCCTTGATAGAATGTATGAACGTTGTACTGTTTTCACGCGGTATTTTCCAGAAACTATCTTGAATTATGATCCTTATCTCTTCATGTTCGAAACTGATTATGAGGATTTTATTGTTGATCTGTTTTCTGGATTACCAACCTCTTCTTTCTTTTTCAAGATTTCAAATAAGTTGTTTTTCTATACTAATGTAGATAGATCATCTATTAGATATGTTGGCCTCAGGATGTCTGATATGAACGAGTTACACATCCCTCTAATAGCAGAAGACCTCTTTGATAGAGGAATTATCAAAGATGAGGCCAAATACGCTATTGTTGAATATTCATGGGCCAAAGATCTCTAACCTGGTGCAGGACCTCCACCGCCTTGGCCACCACCGTTAGTGGTTGAACCTTCAAAATCTTCAAAATCTTTAAGATCTTCAAAATCTGAGAATTCTCCGCTTTCCTGAATAGGTTCATCACAGACTTCATGAAATATAGAAAACGTTCCAAGCGTCAGAACTCCAACCACTAACAGAAAGATTAACACCTTTTTCATTACTTTCACCTTTTTATATGTTCATCTTTTGGTATAAAAGCTTTTGCTTTGATGATTTTGTGAGAGTGTTCTCCTATGCAAATTCATAGGAAAACAGAATTTGAGTATCATAGGAAAAACAGTTGAAAATTATTAATTCATCTTTGAATAATTTGCTGTTTTTGCTGAGAAAATAATATGAAGAGCTTTTCGAAAACTCATATAAGTATTCCTGTATAAATTGCTATTGCTGTTCATTACAGTCTTTATGGAAGAAGAATCCATGAAATTTCCGTGGAACTCTCTCACAAAACAACCACCCGGAATTGGATCTTTCACCCCAGAGGAGTCGGATAGAGACACGGTTTCCTTGCAGTATGGTAATCATCTGTCTTGGGTCCGGCTCCTCACCTGCAGAGAGTTCAGAGGTTGGAAGAAAGATGAATTACCTTTTTTTACATCTTTCACCTCCGATTCCTCCCTCTGGGCTTTCTGCTCCCACTTCGTGATACATGCAAATAAAGCTTACCCAGTAACAGCGGAGGGTCTGCAGGTTGCCCCTGTATTACTGCTTCCATGGATTTCACCTCCTTCGTTCAATAGTTGCAGGCCCTCTGCACTCTCTAAGAGGTGATAGCTGTGTCAGAAACTTGGTCAATAGATGAAAGAGAAGAGGAATTCCTCAAATTGATTAGCTTGAAAGGTACCATTGATATTCTCAGGTATTTGAATGAACATGGTACT
>SMTZ1_10005631_pt1 | contig 21989 bp, 15 predicted proteins | sample DeeMarSWOR136_30_FD_25667 | JGI IMG/M metagenome (IMG submission 25667) | reverse complement strand
GAGTAGGAAAAACGACTGCTGCTCGGATCTTAGCTAAGGCTTTGAACTGTCAGCATGGTCCAACGCCTACTCCCTGTAATAAATGCGAATTTTGCAAGTCAATTAGCGAGGACCGTTCTGTGGATGTTCTCGAGATTGACGGGGCATCTAACCGGGGAATTGAGGAGGTAAGGTCGCTCCGTGAAGGAGTAAAATATAGGCCTATTCACAGCCGTTATAAAGTCATTATCATCGATGAAGTCCACATGCTAACTCGTGAAGCCTTCAACGCTCTTTTAAAAACTCTGGAAGAACCTCCACCTCATACTGTTTTTATTTTTGCAACCACTGAATTCCATAAGGTGCCGGCTACGATCATGTCTCGCTGTCAGCACTTTGAATTCAAGAAAATCTCTCAGAAAGAGATAATCAATCATTTAGTGGACGTTACTCAAAAAGAGAAAATAAAGATATCCTCCTCCGGCTTAAACCTCATTGCTGAAGGAGCGGATGGAAGCTTAAGAGATGCTCAGAGCTTGCTTGACAAAGCAGTCGCCTTTTCGGGAGAAGTCATAAATGAGGAGGATTTAAAAGAGATCTTAGGAACAATCAGCAAAGACCTCCTTTTTGCCTTTTCAAAAACAATCTTGGAAGAAAAACCTGATGAAGTTTTTCCGCTTGTGGAAAAATTGATAGACAACGGCCATGACCTTCGGTTTTTCTACAAAGAACTCGTCCAGCATTTCAGAAATTTGCTTCTGGTTAAATCAGCCAAGAATCCGCAGGATTTGTTACCTTTGAATGAAGAAGACCTGAATGATTTGAAAGAAGAAGCAAAGAAAGCTTCCGAAGAGGAGTTGCTCCGCTATCTAGTTGCTCTTCAACAGGGGGAGCCAGGATTGAAATTCTCCTCCCACCCCAGGATTTATTTAGAGGTTTTCCTGGTTAAATTGAGCCATTTCAAAAAAATTATCCCTTTGAAAGACATCATCCAGGAGTTAGAAGAGATTAAAAAAGAACTGAAATCTCCATCTGGAAAAGAATCCACTAAAAATACTTATCAGGAAGAAAAGGTATTGGAAGAAGCAGCTCCAGAAGTAACTCCAGAAGTCACTAATCAGAAAATAAACGAAAGGATACCAGATGAAATCGGAGAAAATAATGAAAAAAGGGAACGAGAAATTGAAATAGCTATGAAAGATCCCTCTGTTCAGTCTTTTATGGATAAGTTTAAGGCGCAGGTGCTTTCGATTAAACCCATAAAAAGAGCTGTAGATGATAAAAATAAATTGCCTTTCGATTTAGGGAGAAAAAAATGAAAAATGTGGCAAATTTACAAAAAATGTTAAAGACCGCAAAGGAAATGCAGGATAAACTCCAGAAAGAATTAGCAGAGATGAGAGTAGATGGATCGAGCGGTGGGGGGATGGTGACTGTCACCCTTGACGGCTCAAAAAGTTTGATATCAATCAGCATTGATCCGGAAGTTGTAAATAAAGATGATATTGAAATGCTCCAGGATTTGATCATTGCTGCATTCAACGATGCTGGGGCAAAAGTGGATGAAAACGTATCCGAAAAAATGGGGAAATTTGGGGCAGGCCTTAAAATTCCTGGGCTTTTCTGATGATCGATCAAACCCATCCTCTGAATCTCCTTATTGAGGAGCTGAAGAAAATTCCGAGCATCGGAGCCAAAACTGCTCAGAGAATTGCATTTTTTATCACTAGTCTTCCCCAGGAAGAAGCAGATAGATTGGCAAAAGCAATAAAAGATGCCAAGCGCAACACATTTTACTGTTCCATCTGTAACAGCATGACTCATGTCGATCCTTGTCAGTACTGCACTGAATCCAGCCGAAACGATGAAGTCCTTTGTGTCGTCGAAGAACCGTTTAATATCTCCTCCATTGAAAAAACCGGGATTTACAACGGAAGATATCATGTTCTCTTAGGAGCCCTTTCTCCTTTAAAGGGAGTAGGGCCAGATGAGTTAAAGACAGAGAAATTAGTGAAGAGAATAAAAGAGGGCAATCTCAAGGAAATTATTATCGCTACTAATCCCACTGTGGAAGGAGAGTCCACAGCTGTCTATCTGGCGAAAATTTTAAAAGACTTCAACATCAAGCTGACAAGATTAGCCATGGGATTGCCAGTAGGATCTGATATTGATTATGCCGACCAGGTTACCATCAAAAAAGCTTTAGAAGGAAGGACAGAAATCAAGGAATGAGATGTTTTATTTATTGTTTAGCATTGTGCCAAAGTTGCTTGATAGAAAAATCAGGATTGCTTATTCCTTTAATGTCATTGCGAGCCCTGAAAGGGCGAAGCAATCTCATAAGAAGAGGTTGAGATTGCCACGTCGCTGCGCTCCTCGCAATGACAATTTTTTCCTAGGAGATTGCTTCGCTCCTTCTAGTCGCTATCAATGACATATAATCATGCGACTTTGGGACAAAGCCCAGATTTTAAAGAGAGGAGGCTTAATGAAAGAGTTAATTGAAATACGCTGGCACGGTCGTGCTGGCCAGGGTGTAGTTACGGCAGCATTAACTTTAGCAGATGTGCTTTCTTCAGAAAAAGACAAATATGTTCAGGCATTTCCCGAATTTGGGGCAGAAAAGAGAGGCGCTCCCATACTGGCTTTTAACCGCATCAGCAAAAAGCCCATCCGCACGCACAGTCATGTCTATTATCCTGATATTGTCGTGGTCACCGACCCGTCCTTGCTTGGCGTTGCGGATATAAGCGATGGTGCAAAAGAGGATGCGATTTTCCTGATGAACACCACTTTTGATATTAATCTCATACGAGAGAAGCTGTCTTTAGGAGATAGGAAAATTTATGCGCTAGATGCTTACACTATTGCTTCGGATGAGCTGGGAAGAGCTATTCCCAATGTGCCCATGGTCGCAGCTTTGGTAAAAATCACTGAACTCATGGACCTAAAAAAATTTAAAGATAAGGTAAAGATTTCTCTCGGAAAAAAGCTGAGACCCGAGGTCGTTGAGAAGAACGTACGAACAATTGATAAACGTACGAACAATTGATAGAGCTTTCAAGGAGGTAAAGGAAGGATGAAAAAAGAAACCTGGAAGGAATTAACAATTGGCACCATTAACCTTGATGCAGGAAACTCAGTCAAGAATTTAACAGGGACCTGGCGTTCAGGGAAGAAACCTCAGTTCATAGAAGAAAAATGCATCCAGTGTTTTTTTTGCTGGCTTTACTGTCCTCATTCTGCCATCCTCGTTGAAGGAGACGAAGTGAAAGGGATAAATTACGATTATTGTACAGGGTGTGGAATATGTTCTGTAGAGTGTCCAACAAAAGAGAAGGCCATTGTTATGGTTAAAGAAGAATTAAAGCTTGCTGAAGGGGGTGCGAAATGAGCACACTCAAAACATTAAACGGCAATCAGACAATTGCAGAAGCGGTAAGGCAGATTGATCCTGATGTGATGGCTGCCTATCCCATAACTCCATCCACGGCAATAGTTGAGACAATCGCTAAATTTAAAGCAGATGGATTGATCACAGGAGAATTTGTCTGCCCGGAAAGTGAACACAGTGCTATGAGCCTCTGCATCGGAGCTTCTTCAGCAGGGGGAAGGGTTATGACGGCCACTGCCTCTCAGGGATTAGCTCTTATGTGGGAGATGCTCTACATAGCTGCCGGTTTGAGGCTTCCGATCGTAGCAGCCATAGTTAATCGCTCCCTTAGCGCTCCCATTAACATTCATGGCGACCACAGCGATACTATGGGTGCCAGAGATTCTGGATGGATTCAGATTTATTCTGAGAACTGCCAGGAAGCCTACGACAATTTTATCCAGGCCTTTCGTATCGCAGAGCATTTAGAAGTAAGAACTCCGGTTTTGGTTGGACTGGATGGCTTTATCATCAGTCATTCTTTAGAAGTTATTCAAGTCGAGGATGACGATAAAGTTAAGAAATTTGTAGGAGAATTCAAGCCTGTTTATCCTCTTCTGGATACAAGCCGGAAGATGACAGTAGGACCTATAGATTTTACAGATTATTACTTTGAGCACAAAAGAAACCAGATGGAAGGCATTGAAAATGCTCCTCCGGTCATCGAGGCTGTTGGCAAGGAGTTCGGCCAGAAATTTGGCCGCAAATACGGCTTTTTCGAAGAATACAGGATGGATGATGCTGAGCTGTGTATCGTGGTTATGAGCTCAGCAGCAGGGACATGTAAAGATGCCATAGATGAGTTAAGGTCAGAAGGGAAGAGAATCGGGCTTCTCAAGCCCCGGATTTTTCGTCCTTTTGCCGACCAAAAAATTGCGGAGGCATTGAAGAAGATGAAGGCTGTAGCTGTTCTCGACCGTTCTTCGAGTCCCGGAGCGTTTGGAGCTCCTCTTTTCACTGAGGTTCGCTCTGCCCTTTATGATTACGCTGAGCGTCCGAGTATTGTGAATTATGTTTATGGCCTTGGAGGAAGGGACATAAAAGTGGAGCATTTTAAAGAAGTAGCTTTGAAACTGGAAAAGATCGCTGAGACCGGAAAAGTTGAGGAGACGTACGGTTACATCAATCTTAGAGAGTAAACGAATAAGGAGAATAAAATGGCAAAATTAAAAGATCTAGCCTCTATGGAAGATAGATTGGTTGCTGGACATGGAATGTGCTTAGGCTGTGGCATTCCGCTTATTTTTAAAATCATTTTAAGGGCAACCGAAGATCCTCTTATCATTGCTAACGCCACGGGTTGCCTTGAGGTCTGTACAACCATTTTTCCCCGAACTTCATGGAATGTGACGTGGGTTCACAGTGCTTTTGAGAATGCAGCTTCGACTATCGCAGGAGTCGAATCCATGTACAAGGCTTTGAAAAACAAGGGAAGGATTCCCGAAGATAAGAAGATAAAATTTTTAGGTGTTGGCGGTGACGGCGGAACCTATGATATCGGACTCCAGGCACTGTCGGGAGCTGTGGAAAGAGGACACGACATTGTTTATGTCTGTTATGACAACAATGCCTACGCCAACACGGGAGGACAAAGGTCTTCGGCGACTCCCTTGGGGGCTTCAGCCACAACTTCTCCAGAAGGAGCACAAAGTCCGGGAAAATTACAGCGCAGTAACAAAGATTCTGGTAGCCCATAATATTCCTTATGTTGCCCAGGCCAGTCCAAACAGATGGCAGGATCTTTACAAAAAGGCACAAAAAGCTTTTGAAATAGAAGGGCCTGCGTTTTTGAACGTCCTTTGTTTCTGTCCAACCGAATGGAAATATGATGAATCTCAGGGAATTCGGCTGGCTCAGACTGCGCTCGATACCTGTGTCTGGCCGCTGTATGAAGTTGAAAACGGAAAGTACAAGATCAATTATTTGCCTAAAGAGAAGAAGCCGGTTTTGGAATGGATTAAACCCCAGGGGAGATTCCGCCATCTTTTCAAAGAAGAAAATGCCTGGGTTTTAGAAGAATATCAAAAGCAGGTCGATGAAGAGTGGGAGGAACTGAACAAACTAGCAAAATTATGATGGGGACGCATAATAGGGCCTGTCCCCATTTAGCTTATGCATGAACAAACGGTTAAGCATACTACTAGGAATGTTCCCCAAAGTACCATACCTGTTATTGTAGACATTCCCCAAAGTGTCATACTTACTCATCCAAGATTTGGAAATTAAAGGAGACTTTAAATGAAAATCACCCAGATTGATGCTTACCAGGTTAACTATAAACTTCTCGACCAAAAGTATGCCTGGTCCAGAGGCAACGCAGTCACTTCCTTTATTAGTACGATCATCAAAATATCTACTGATGAAGGCCTAAGCGGGTTTGCAGAAGTTTGTCCTCTGGGCTCCGCTTACATGGAGGCCTATGCGCGAGGAGTGCCCAGTGGGGTAGGGGAGATAGGTCCTCTCCTTATTGGACAGGATCCTCGTCAGATTAATGTAATAAATAACCTTATGGATCAAGCATTGAGCGGGCATAATTACATCAAGTCTCCTCTCGATATGGCATGCTGGGATATTCTCGGTCAAGCAGCAGGTGTTCCTGCTTGTACCTTGCTGGGGGGATGTTTTGTAAAAAGTTTTCCCCTTTACAGGGCGATATCTCAAGGCTCTTCCCGTGAAATGGCAGATGATGTGGTGCGTTTCAGGGAGGAAGGATACCGGCGGTTCCAGCTCAAGGTAGGAGATGATCCTGATAAGGATGTTAAGCGTATCAAGGCCGTGCTTAGGGTGATCCAACCCGGAGATATCCTTGTGGCTGATGCCAATACAGGCTGGCTCATGCACAAAGCGCTTAGGGTGGTTAACGCTTTAAGAGACGAGGACCTCTACATCGAACAGCCATGCTCTACTATCGAGGAGTGCCTTGCCGTTCGTGAACACACCAGTTTACCAATGGTCTTAGATGAAGTGATCAAAGGGATTGACTCCCTAATGAATGCCTATAATCAACGAGCCATGGATGCTGTAAACCTTAAGATTTCTCGGCTGGGGGGGTTGACCAGAACCAAACAAATGAGAGATTTATGCCAGTCACTCGGAATCGCGATGACAATAGAAGATAGCTGGGGAGGCGATATCACGACTGCTGCAATTGCTCATCTTGTTGGAAGCACTCAGCCAGAATTTTATTTCACATCCACAGACTTTAACAGCTACAATGATGTTCATCTTGCAGAGGATGCACCGATGAGAAAAGAGGGCAAGCTCGAAGTCCCCTCTGGCCCAGGACTCGGCATCCATGTAGACGAGAAAAAGCTCGGCAAACCGGTGCTGACTTTAAAATAAAGAAGAATAACATATATCCATTTTCATCCTTCGAGGGTGATCCCTTCATGAAAAATTAATATAAACGCAATATATATTTTTACAATGTCATTGCGAGCCCTGAAAGGGCGTGGCAATCCGTCGTTGCGAGCGAAGCGCGGCAATCTCATCCTTTTCGTAAGGGATTGCTTCGCCCCCAAGGGGCTCGCAATGACAAGCGAGAGAATCTTCTTCGCTCCTCGCGATGACACTGGAATAATTGCGTTTGTATTAGTAAAATAATCGTTGAGGATATCTTAAGTGGCCAAAGGCATAATTTTTGACGTCAAGCGCTATGCTATCTACGATGGTCCTGGAATTCGAACTACACTTTTCCTCAAAGGCTGCTCTCTCCGATGTCAATGGTGTCACAATCCTGAGGGCATAGAATCAAAGCCTGAAATTATGCTGCGGCCATCCAGATGTGCAAAAGAATGCAACGAGTGCGTTTCTATCTGTCCCCAGGATGCAATTTCAAAAGATGGAAATACCATCGAGATAGACAAAGCCAAATGTGATTTATGCCGAAAGTGCGAGGATGTTTGTGTCTACGAAGCTCTTGAAGTAGTCGGCAGGGAAGTTGCAGTTCAGGAAGTCATGGAGGAGATAGAAAAAGACAGGATATTCTTCGATGAATCAGGCGGAGGCATCACATTTTCTGGCGGTGAACCCCTGATGCAGTTGGATTTTTTAGAAGCTCTACTTAAAGAGATCGGGAAGAAAAATATTCATGTTACCCTGGATACCTCAGGGTATGTTTCTTTTAAGGACTTGGACAGGATAAGCGATAAAGTAGATTTATTTTTGTATGATCTTAAAATCATGGATGATGAAAAGCATGAGAAATACACTGGAGTATCAAACAGGCTCATCCTCGATAATTTAAGGAAACTCGCAGGAAGAGAAAAATCCGTTGCTGTTCGTATTCCACTCATATCAGGTATAAATGATGATGACCAGAGTATTCAAAAGTTTGTTGAATATCTTCTGAGCCTCAAGAACATAAAACAAATAAACCTCTTGGCGTATCATAAAGGAGGGTGTGAAAAATACAAAAGATTAAGAAAGGAAGAATTACCGAAGACTTTTCAATCCCCATCGGATGAGAGGATTGAAGAGATTAAAAAGGTCTTTGCTGATTCTGGTTTCTCTGTAAAAACAGGAGGTTAAGGCGTGAAGGAGAGGATAAAAAAGTTAAGAGAGCAGAGCTTGAGCATAAAGCCCTATATTACTCCAGAGAGAGCAAAACTCATAACCGAGTTTTATAAAAGTGATACAGCGAGTAAAGTCTCTTTTCCTGTTCAGAGAGCCTTAGCCTTCAAATATTTGCTTGAAAACAAGACATTATGTATCAATGAGAATGAGCTCATCGTGGGTGAACGAGGGCCTGCTCCAAGGGCGACTCCAACTTATCCAGAAATTACAGCACACAGTCTTGAAGACCTCAGAATACTGGATACGAGAAAGAAAACATCTTTTGCAGTCGATGCAGAAACAGAGAAATTATACGAAGAAGAAATCATTCCTTTCTGGAAAGGCAAAGCTATAAGAGACAGAATATTTAGTGAAATGACCGAGAAATGGAAGGCAGCTTATGAAGCAGGAGTTTTTACTGAATTCATGGAGCAGAGAGCACCCGGGCATACTGTTTTAGACGATAAGATATACAACAGGGGTTTTCTTGATTTTAAAAAGGACATTGAAACAAGCATTAAGAATCTTGATTCTTCAAATGATCCTGAAGCCCCTCAAAAAAGAGAAGAGCTGAAGGCGATGGAGATTTGTGCTGATGCGCTGATCATGTATGCAAAACGTCATGCGGAGAAGGCAAGAGAATTGGCTAAAAAGGAAAAAATACCAGAAAGAAGAAAGGAGTTAGAAAGAATCGCACAAAACTGCTCCCATGTTCCAGCCCACGCTCCCAGGGATTTCTGGGAAGCTTTACAGTATTACTGGTTTGTGCACCTTGGAGTTATCATAGAATTTAATACCTGGGATTCTTTTAATCCAGGGAGGCTCGACCAGCATCTGTATCCTTTCTATAAAAAAGGATTGGAGGAGGCAACTCTTACCCCAGAGAAAGCCAGGGAGCTTTTACAGGCATTCTGGATAAAATTCAGTAATCAGCCTGCGCCTCCAAAAGTCGGTGTAACTGCAGAAGAAAGTGCCACTTACACTGATTTTGCTCTGATCAATACAGGCGGGATAAAATCCGATGGTTCTGATGCAGTCAATGAACTCTCTTATCTAATCCTCGATGTAGTCGAGGAGATGAGGATTTTGCAGCCGAGTTCTATGGTTCAGATAAGCAAAAAAACGCCCGGCCCTTTCTTGAAAAGGGCACTGAAAATAATTAAGACAGGCTTTGGCCAGCCGTCTGTTTTTAACGCAGATGCTATTGTCCAGGAGCTTGTAAGACAGGGAAAATCCCTTGAGGATGCTCGAAACGGAGGAGCCAGCGGCTGTGTCGAGACAGGTGCTTTTGGAAAGGAAAACTATAACCTCACAGGCTATTTTAATTTGAATAAAGTTTTTGAGGTTACGTTGAACAACGGAGTTGATCCCGGAACAGGAAAAGAAATTGGCTTGAAGACCGGCGATCCTTCTTCATTTAAATCGTATAAGGATTTGTTTGAGGCATTCAAAAAACAGCTTAACTATTTTGTGGATATCAAGGTTAAAGGGAACAACATTATCGAGAGATTGTACGCAGAGTATCTCCCATCTCCTTTTCTTTCTCTTCTCATAGATGATTGTATAGCCAAGGGAAAGGATTACCATGATGGAGGAGCACGTTATAATACCTCTTATATTATGGGTGTAGGACTGGGGACGATGACTGATGTGTTGACGTCTGTAAAATATAATGTCTTTGATAAAAAACAGATAACCATGCAAGGTCTCGTGAAGGCGCTGGAAAATAACTTTGAAGCGGATGAACCTCTCCGGCAAAGATTCTTAAACAAAACGCCAAAATACGGAAATGACGATGATTTTGCTGATGGGATAATGAGGTCTATCTTTGAAGCTTATTATGGCGCTGTGAGAGGAAGGCCCAACACAAAAGGAGGATTTTACGAGATCAACCTCCTGCCAACAACGGTTCATATCTATTTTGGCAAGGTTGTCGGTGCCACTCCAGATGGAAGAAAAGCAGCGGAGCCCATATCTGAGGGGATTTCTCCAGTTCAGGGAGCAGATAGAAAAGGTCCGACTGCTGTCCTTAAATCTGCTTCGAAAATGGACCATGTGCGGACAGGAGGGACGCTTCTTAATCAGAAATTCACACCCCACCTTCTGGCAGATGAGGATGGAATAGAAAAGCTTGCTCACCTTATAAGGTCGTACTTCAAGCTCAATGGCCATCATATACAGCTTAATGTTGTCAGTGCGGATACACTTCGAGAAGCCCAGAAGTATCCTGAGAAATACAGAGACCTTATTGTGCGGGTTGCAGGCTACAGCGATTATTTTGTTGATGTCGCTGTGGATCTTCAGGATGAAATCATCAAACGCACCGAGCACAAATCATTCTAAATTGCAGGCATTTGATTCATATTGTGCATGATTCATATTCCGTAGGGGTTTGATTCATCAAACCGACATTAAATTACGCGTGCATGATTTACATTCTGTAGGGGTTTGATTCATCAAACCCACCTTGTTTATTATATAGGATTGTTTTATATTCTGAAGGTGTTTGGTTCATCGCGCCCACTATAATAAAAAAATGGTCAAAATAAAAAAGGAGAAGAGGGATGTTTGATTCTAGAATTTATGTTCAACGGAGGAGTCGTTTAAAAGAAAAAATCAAGTCAGGCTTGGTTCTTTTTTTGGGGAATGAGGAATCTCCGATGAATTATCCAGGAAATCTGTATCATTTCAGACAGGACAGCTCGTTTCTCTATTTTTTTGGTCTTGATTTTCCCGCTCTTGCGGCTGTTATAGATATTGATGAAGACAAGGAGATCGTTTTTGGAAACGACGTAGAAGTTGAGGATATCATCTGGATGGGCTTTCAACCTTTATTGATAGTCAGAGCCATGGGAGCAGGTATTGGAGAGACAGCCCCACTCAATCAACTTGAAGAGACAGTAAAAAAGGCTATCCAAAAAGGAAAAAAAGTCCATTTTCTTCCTCCTTACAGACCTGAGACGAAATTGGAGTTAGCTCGATTACTTGGTCTTACCCCGGGTGTCTTAGGGGGTAACGCTTCTAAAGAGCTTATAAAAGAAGTAGTGGCGCAGAGGTCGGTTAAAATAGATGAAGAAATTGATGAGATGGAAAAAGCTCACAGCATATCGTATGAAATGCATACAACTGCCATGAGGATGGCAAAAGCTGGAGTGTATGAAAGAGAGATTGTAGGAAAAATAGAAGGAATTGCGTTTTCTCATGGGTGCCAGCTATCATTTCCGACAATATTAACAATTGACGGCCAGATTCTGCACAATCATTATCATGGTAACGTCCTTAAAGAAGGCCGGCTTCTTGTGAATGATTCTGGCGCAGAGTCTGAGATGCACTATGCATCCGATATAACCCGAACAATCCCTGTCGGCGGGAAATTTGCTGAAAGACAAAAAGAAATATACGAGATAGTGCTCAACTCCCAAGAGACGGCAATTCAATCGATTAAACCTGGTATAAAGTACAGAGAAATTCACCTTAAAATTTCAAAAATTATTGCCTCAGGATTGAAAGATTTGGGCCTGCTAAAAGGCGACATTGAGGATGCGGTGAGGGAAGGAGTTCATGCCATGTTCTTCCCCCATGGATTGGGTCACTTGATTGGCCTTGACGTTCATGATATGGAGGATTTGGGAGAGGATTATGTAGGCTATGATGATAGGACAAAAAGGAGTGATCAGTTTGGTTTTGCCTATTTAAGGTTTGCCAAAGAACTTCAGCCAGGTCATGTATTAACAGTGGAGCCTGGAATTTATTTTATCCCAGCCCTGATCGATAAATGGAAAGGAGAGAAGAAGTTAACCCAATTCATAGATTATGAGAGAGTGGATAAGTACAGAGATTTTGGAGGGATTCGAATAGAAGATAATGTTCTGGTTACAGAAGATGGAAGAAGAGTCCTGGGGAAATCCATACCAAAAAAAGTAAAAGAATTGGAGGAAATTACCGCTGGATAGAATAAAGGTGGGTTTGATGAATCAACCCCCTACATAAGATACATTAAGCCCTTGATATAATAAATAAGGTGGGCTTGATAAATCAAGCCCCTACAGAAAAAATAAATCCTTTCATATGAATCAAACCGCTACTTAAGAAAAATCGAGTCCATTCAATAAAATAAGGTAGGTTTGATGAATCAAACCCTACAGAAGTTTAATCTTTGGGGCCGATGACGACTTCCACTCCTCTTTTGGGGTTGAGGATTTCTTTGATATAAGTGTTAATTTCATCAAGGCTGATCGCATCTATTTCCAAGAAAAATCCGTTAAGAAACTCGTAGCCGAGGCCCAGAGCCTCAAAGGAGACAATATTCCCGGCTCTTATTTCTTTTGTTTCGTTCTCTCTCAGGAAAGAGGCTTTTGCGTTGATTTTTGTGACCTCCAGTTCCTCTGCAGTAATCCCTTTCTCGAAAAGACTGCTCAGAACCCTTTTTAAGGCCTCAAGGGCTACCTCTTTTTTCTCTTTATCTGTTTCAAGATAGGCCTCGAGTACCCCTCCATCTTTCATCAGTGTTGCTTGTGCATTGACATTGTAGGCAAGTTTCTCTATATATCTTAAATCCCAGAGTCTTGAACCGACTCCTTTTCCGAGAAGATTTTCTACAATAGAGGCGAGAGCAAAATCTTTACGTGTGATCTTTGGTAGAGGGAAAGCAAGAGAAATGAAGAATTGCTTGGTGTCTTTTTCTATAAAGACTTGTCTCTCTTCAGGGATTGTCACAGAATTCGGCTTCGATTCTGCTGGCTCGCCAGAAGGAAACTTCGCAAAATATTCATTGAGGATTTCGATAAGAGGCTCCTTTTCCAGATCCGAGATAACAGCTATAACCATGTTCTCTGCCTTGAAATAGTTATCATAGAAGTTTTTAACATCATTCTTTTTTATGGCTTTTAGAGATTCATCGCTGCCAAAAACTGAACCTCCATAACCTTTTTTGGCGAATAGTCTTTCCAAGTAGGCCCTATGGCCCACATTGATAGGATCATCCTCTTGTGTATTTCTCTGGTATTCCATCATTTTTTTTGTCCCCTCTATCCTCACGCCTGAAAAGAGAGGATCCAACATGATTTGAGTGGTAACTTTCAAGGTTTCTTCAAGGTTTTCAGACAAACATTTTAATTGAATAAGAGAATAATCACCTTTCGATGCCATGGCTATACGTGAGGCCTGGCTCATCAAGTCTTGGGTTTTTTTTCGATCTGGAATTTCTAGCGTCAGCCTAGTAGTGAGGTAGGCCAAACCACTTTTTTCTTCGGGTTCAACTGCTTTCCCTCCCTTGATTAGGATCTGGAAAACAGTGATAGCAGAGGATGCATCTTTTTGATAAATCAGCTTGAGGCCGTTGGATAAAAATTCTTCCTCGGGCAGATTTTTTGAAAGGGAAACTTTCTGGCTTGAGAAAATCGGGGATAGAGTGAAAGCCCAGATGCCCGTTGAGACCGCAAGTTTTAAATAAAAATTTCGTAAAGTCATTATATTAATGTCCAGCTATTTTTTCTTTTTTGGAGAAATGGTTACGATGACATAACGTCCTTTACTCAAATATTTACCAGCCGCTTTCCACAAGTCTAAAGAGTTTAGCTTCTCGATATTTTCAAGATAGCTCCCTCTCTCTTGGTTTTCATTCAGAAGAAGGTACATCGCAAGACTAGCTGCTATAGCCAAGCCTTTTTCCTGGGATTGATGAAAATTAAATTTGATTTGATTTTTAGCACTCTCTAAGTAATCAAGAGCATATAATTGGGCATCCCCCATAACATCCTTCTTTGAATAGTCAAAATGACTTGTCTCTCTAAGAAACTTAATCGTTTCTCTTTTCGCAGGGCTGATGTTTTTTGGGTTTAAGGTAACATAGATGATAATAACGCCTCCGTATTTGTGGGCACTATAACTCATCATTATGCTTTGGCCCAGCTTCCTTCTTCCTCTCAGCGGATAGTTCAGCATCGGATTCACTCCTCTGCCCAGAATTTGGGTTAAGACATCCATGGAATATTGATCCTTATTGTTATAATCTGGGGCTAAGATTCCAATGACCAAGTAGGCCTGGTTGACATCCATCTCTTTTTCAATCTCTAATGTTTTTTTCAAGGCGGAGGCTTTTTCGTATTTTGAGGGAGTTATTCCTTCTTTTTTTAGATTCCCGAGGATATCTCTTGTTTTCTCCTCCATTTCTTCAATTTCGAAATCACCCACAATCGCCAAAACACAGTTTGAAGGAATAAAAAACTTGCGATAGAATTTTTCTACCTGCTCTACGGTTAAAGCCTCTATAATTTCTTTTTTTCCTTGGACTGGCTTTTGGTAAGGATGGTCCTTAAAAAGGTTTTGATAAACAAGGGAAGTGGCGTGTTTAAGGGGGTCGTCCTGAATTTGACTCAGCTCTTCGAAGAGTACTTTTTTTTCTTCGTCGAGTTCTTCTTGAGAAAGCTTTAGATTAAACAAAATTTCCTTTTGATTCCTTAAGGCAAAATCTGCGTATTCAGAAGGAAGAGATATCTCAAAGGTAGCCAGATCCAGTCCTGTGTGGGCATTAAAATAGGCACCGTGTCGGCGTATATCCTGGCTGATTTCTGAACCGCTCCTGAATTCAGATCCCCTGAAGAGAATATAATGCTCTAAAATATGAACAACCCCGTTCGTCTCCTCTGATTCATCTTTAGTGCCGAGGTTCACGGCAAAAACTAAATTTACGAGGGGGAGGGTATGTTTTTCATACAGGAATACTTTTAAACCGCTGTCAAGCTCAAAATATTTTTGAGTTTTATCTTGCGAATTAGTGGGAGTTATAAGTAGTAAACAAAAGAAGAGAAGGACTGCGCCGAATACGCATTTTCTGTAAGCTTTGTGATGCATCTTGAATATATAATTAAACAAGATAAGGTGAATCAACTTATGGCTTTTCAAGTTAAAGTTCCCAGATATACTTTTTCAAATTGATTGACTGCGTCCATATCTCCTATTACAAGGAGTATGTCTCCTGTTCCCATTTTTATATCAGGGGAAGGATTGAATACAATGTCTTCACCTGGTTTTTTTACAGCGACAACAATGACATTTGCTGTTCTTCTTATGTCGCATTCTGCAAGATTACGGTTGACTAACTTAGAATCCTTTTTTACTACTAATTCCTCCATGTATAAAGACAGCTCTTTCCGCCTGATAATTAGGTCCATAAAGTCAACCAATGTCGGACGAATCAATCCTTGAGCAATTCTCAGGCCGCTAAGCTTGTATGGGCTGACCACCCTGTTAGCACCTATCTGGAGGATTTTTTTTTCAGCTTCTTCATCCAGGGCTTTGGAGAGGACAAAGATTGATGGGTTAACCAGCCTGACGGTTAAAACGAGGTAAAGGTTATCAGCATCAGTAGGAAGGAGTGCAGCCAGTGCTTTGGCTTTTTTTATGCCAGCTTTGGTTAATATGTCTTCTTGTGTTGCATCTCCCTCTATAAAAAGGCAACTGTTTGTTTGCTTAAGCTCTTCTAGTTTTTCTTCTTTATTATCGATGACAACAAAGGGCAGTTTTTCCTCCTCCAGCCTTTCTCTCACTATCTTTCCCATCCGTCCGTGGCCACAGATGATGTAGTGATCTTTTAGGTTCTTAAGCTCTTTTTCCATCCTTCTTCTCCGCCAAAATTTATTAATTCCTCCCTCAAAGGCTATTTCGGCTATCTTGGTGAAGGCAAATAAAGCTGTTCCCACACCTCCTAGGATAACGAAAATGGTGAAAATTTGTCCTTGTGGGGAGAGTTCTCTGACTTCCTTAAATCCAACTGTGAAAATGGTTATGACAGTCATGTAGAGGCAGTCCAGGAATGACCACCCTTCAATCACATGGAAACCTAAGGTGCCAATGAATATCATGAGAATAATTAGTGCTAGAGGTTTCCACATCTCATTTTTATCTTACACTAATGCTAAATAGGAGGCAATGAGATAATAAGTACAGGATTTTAGTTTATTATTGTAGGGGCTTGATTCATCTGTAGGGGCTTGATTCATCTGTAGGGGTTTGATTCATCAAACCCACCTTATGGTGGAATGATTTTATTTATAAAATCCAAATTTATTGTTACGATTAAAATGTGTGGTTGATAAATCAAACACCTACGTAATATGAATTATTACCGTGCATAATATTAATCATTACCTTGCAAAATGTGAATCAAATTCTTTTTTGTGCTAAAATTCAATAAAGACGAAAAAAGGAACAGGAATAATGAAGACTCAGCGAAAAGAAAAAATCTTAGTAGTGGATGACGAAGAAAACATCCGAAAATCACTTAAAATGATTCTTGAATACGAGGGCTACAGCTTTCTTGAAGCAGCGGATGGGGAAGAAGCTCTAGATGTTATAGAAGAAACAGTAGGATTGGACTTAATCTTGCTGGATATAAAACTTCCTGGAAAGGATGGATTAGAAGTTTTAGCAGAATTGAAAGAAAAGCCTTACAGGCCAGAAGTTGTCATGATATCTGGGCATGGCACGATTAAAACAGCAGTGGATGCGGCGAAGCTGGGAGCTTTTGATTTTCTGGAAAAACCCCTTCACAGGGAAAGAGTCTTGCTCTGCATCCGGAACGCTTTAAATCAGAGCAAGCTCTTGAGAGAGTGCCAGGACTTGAGAAAAAAAGCTGATAAGAGATATGAGCTTATTGGAAATCATCCCTCGATGAAAAAACTCTGGAAAGAGATAGTAAAGATTTCTCCCACGAATGCCACTGTACTTATCCATGGCGAAAGCGGAACTGGAAAGGAGCTTATTGCCCGGGCAATTCATAGTCAAGGTTTGAGAGCAAAAGAAAGGTTTGTTCAGGTGAATTGTGCGGCTATACCCGAAGAGCTCATCGAAAGTGAGCTTTTTGGCCATGAGAAGGGTGCTTTTACCGGAGCTACAGAAAAAAAACCGGGCAAATTTGAGCAGGCAGATGGAGGGACGATATTTTTAGATGAAATTGGCGATATGAGTTTGAAAACTCAATCCAAAGTTTTGCGCGTTCTTGAAGAAGGGGAAGTTCAAAAGGTCGGCTCGAGCAAAATCAACAAGGTAGATGTCAGAGTAATAGCCGCAACCAATAAGGATTTAGGAAAAGAAAAAAAAGAGGGAACATTCCGAGAAGACCTTTATTTCCGCCTGAATGTAATTCCCCTTTATTCTCCTTCTTTGAGGGAGAAAAAAGAGGACATCCCTCTTCTTGTTGAGTATTTTAGCAAAATTTATGCTGATGAAAACAACTTTAAAGTAAAGAAATTTTCAGAGGATGCGGTAGCTGCAATGATAAAATACCCCTGGAAAGGGAATGTTCGGGAACTGAAGAACGTTGTGGAAAGATTGATTATCATGACCGAGGCAGATATAATAGAGAGGCAAGATTTGCCGGAGCGTATTAGAGGAGAGATAGGAATATATCTTCCCGAAGCAAAGGGAATAAAAACACTCAAGGAATTCAGGGAATTAGCTGAGAAAGATTTTATTTTAGCCAAGCTTGAGGAGAACAACTGGAATATATCTCAGACGGCAAGAGAAATTGATACACCGCGCAGCAATCTTTACAAGAAGTTAGAGCATTATGGCATAAAAATAGCGGCTGGAGTAGGCGAGGCGGTTGAGTCCGAACTCCAAAGGGCAGGATGGTCGCTAACAGCGACTCCGGGTAACCGGAGGAAAGTGCCACAGAAAATATACCGCCTCATGAAATGACGATTTCGCTCATATCGTGAGGTAAGGGTGAAAAGGTGAGGTAAGAGCTCACCGTCTTGGTGGTGACATCAAGAGCGTGGTAAACCCCATCCGGAGCAAGACCAAATTGGCCCTTTTTGAGACGGCCCGTCTTATAGGGCGGGTAGGTCGCTCATCTCCTTGAGCAATCAAGGAGTTAGACAAATAACCGCACTCGCTAAATATTTAGCGAGAACAGAATTCGGCTTACGTCCTGCTCCAGCCTCTTTTTTATTTTGGGAACGACAATTTAAGGGGGCAGGCTACTTTTTATGAAGAACAGGAATAATCCCAAAGAAGTAGGCTGCCCTTTATGCTCAGTTATTAGGTAACACTTTCGGTTATGATATAAAAAGATAGAAGCGTCATTGCGAGCGACCGAAAGGAGCGTGGCAATCTCAAAAAAAAGGTTGAGATTGCCGCGTCGCTACGCTCCTCGCAACGACATATCTTATGAGATTGCCACGCTCCTGCCCGCAATGACATTATAAAATTGTTACCGAATAATTGGGCAAGTACAGCTGTCTCCTTTTAATAATAAATCGAGGGCTCCCTAAAAAAAGGAGCTTATAGCTTGGTTGATCAGGACCAGGATATTTCTGGGGTAGATGCCCAATTGGAGCACTCCATACAGGCAGAAAAAGAGGACCAGGAATAAAGCCGGGTTTTCTATGGCTATTTCTATTTCGCGGGCAGGCTCTCTCATATACATGTAGACGATGATCCTCAAGTAATAAAAAACAGAGATAAGACTGGCCAGGACTCCGATTATAACCAGAGGCACGAGACCCTGCCTTACAGCAGTAGAGAATACATAAAACTTGGCCAGGAAGCCTCCTGTGGGCGGAAATCCTGCCAGAGAAAGAAGGAAGATAGAAAAAGTCACGCCAATCCAGGGATATTTAAACCCGACTCCGGCGTAATCCTCGAGTTCAAGGTATTCTTTCCCTTTCCTGCTCAAAGCGATAACAGCGGCAAAGGCACCTATATTCATGAAAAGATAAACTGTTAGGTAGAAGACCAGGCTAGAATTATCCTGGGCCAGGATGGCTATAAGCAAATAGCCTGCATGGGCAATGCTTGAGTAAGCCAATATTCTCTTCAAGTTTGTCTGGCGCAGAGCTACAAGATTGCCTACCACCATGGTTAAGACACATATAACCCAGAGTATCCAGAAGATGGCCTGAGTATTGAGGGCGTTTTTCCAGTAGGGGATGAATATTCTTAAGAATACAATAAAGCCAACTGCTTTGGGCACCACGGAAAAGAAGGCAGTGATGGGCGTTGGAGCACCCTGGTAGACATCTGGGGTCCACATATGGAAAGGAACAACTGCAATTTTGAAGCCGAAACCAATGATAACTAAAGCTAAACCGATAAGTGCCATGATGCTCAAGTCGGATTCTGTTATGAAGAAATTAATGATTGTGGAAATATCGGTTGAACGGGAAGAGCCGTAGAGAAGAGCTAAACCGTAGACGAGGAAAGCTGTGGCAAAACTTCCTAAGAGAAAATATTTAATGGCCGCCTCTGAGGATTTCTCGTCTTTTCTTTTCAAGCCAGCCAGGGCATAACTGCAGATGGAAAGGACCTCTAAGCCTAAGAATATTATCAGAAGATCTATGGAAGAGAGCATGATCGCTACACCTGATAAGGCTAAAAGAAGGAGGGCATAGAACTCGCCGTAGTTTACATCCTGGAAGGAGATGTACTTCATGGAGAGAAGAATGACAAAGCCTGTCGCCAGAACCAGGATAAAAATAAAGAAAAGAGCAAGGTTATCCAGGAAAAGATCGCCGTTAAAGTATGAGTAGTTTTTATTCCAGAACTTAATACATATAAAACAACAGATAACGAGGAAAATAAGAGAGATGTAGGCTAGGTAATTTTTATTTTCTTCCTTTAAGAAAACATCAAGAAGCAAAACGAGAAGAGCGGCAACGACAATTACCAGAATAGGGGACAGGGCAAAAAAACTATTCATCTGAATTTATCTTCCTTTTCCTCGTTTTTTTCTTCGGTTGTTTTAGGCTCAATTTGCAACAAGAAATCCTTATCCTTTCGGCTTTGAGTAAAATATATTTCTCTCTTGTTGACTCTGTTGAGGAGATGAGTCACAGAGCTGTCCATTTTCCTCAGGAAAGGCCTGGGGTAAATTCCCATCCAGAACATCATGATGACTATGGGTACAAGATAGCCAATCTCTCTTTTGTTTATATCCTTGAAAGAAAAAACCTTTTCGTTCTTTATTGGCCCTTGCATGACCCTCTGGAACATCCATCCAGAGCAGATACCCAGCTGCCAGGATAACTGTCGAGATGCCAAGGATGGCAAGAAGCTTGTTGGCTTTAAAAATTCCAAAGATACACAATATTTCTCCGATAAAGCCGTTGAGACCGGGAAGCCCAACCGATGAAAGCATGCAGATCAGGAAAAATGCAGAAAAAACAGGCATCTGTTTGCTGACTCCACCATAGTCACTAATCATCCGGGTGTGGGATCTTTCATACAGGATGCCTACAATCAAAAACAGAGCGCCCGTGCTCAATCCATGGTTGAGCATCTGGTAAATAGCCCCCTCCATTGCTTCAGTGTTCAAAGCAAAGACTGCCAGCATGATAAGCCCCATATGGCTTACGCTGGAGTACGCGACCAGGGACTTGGCATCTTTCTGGATAAGCGCCATCAACCCCCCATAGATAATCCCTATCAGGCTTAGCACAGCCAAAACAGGGAGGAATTTCATTACCGCATCAGGAAAAAGAGGAAGGGCAAAGCGAAGAAAACCGTAAGCTCCCATTTTTAAGAGAACTGCTGCCAGGATGACAGAGCCGCCCGTGGGAGCCTCCACATGAGCATCAGGAAGCCAGGTGTGAAACGGGAACAAAGGCACTTTTATGGCAAAAGAAAGAGCGAAAGCCAGAAAAAGCCAGATTTGAATATTGGGATTCAGGATGAGCCTGTAATAGTCAAAGAGGTTGAAAGAATAGACGCCAGTGGCCTTGTAATACATGGAATAAAGGAAGAAGATTGCCACCAACATCAGTAAGCTTCCGAGCATCGTGAAAAGGACAAATTTTAGAGTGGCATAAATCTTCCGGGGACCACCCCAAACGCCGATTAGAAAATACATCGGAATTAGCATGGCTTCCCAGAAAACATAAAAGAGAAAAAGGTTAAGGGCGACGAAAACGCCGATAATCCCTGTCTCGAGAACAAGCATGAAGATAAGGTATTCTTTTACTCTCTTTTGGATGTATGTCCAGGAAGAAAGGATTATAACGGGCATCAAGAAAGTTGTCAGAAGTATAAGAAAGAGGCTTATCCCGTCAACTCCGATGTGATAATTGATTCCATAGCCTAGCCAGTCAGCCTTCTCTACGAACTGGGGATCAGGAATTTGATCGTTAAAATTGAAATAGAGAGTAAGAGATAAAATAAAGGTAATGATGGCTATGGCCAAGGAAAGAAAGCGGAGAAGGTTTTTCCTGCCCTGATGAATAAAAATGAGCAGAATGGCTCCAGCAAGAGGGAGGAACGTAATTAGACTCAATATTGGCAAATTCATTTTTTAATACAACAGATAAGCCAAAAAGATAATTACTCCTAAAAGAAAAATGAGGGCGTAATCTTTAATCAAGCCACTCTGGAAATAGCTCAGGATTTTACCTGTAAAGCCGGTGGCTGTTGCGGTTCCGTTGACAGCTCCGTCGATGACTTTTAAATCAAAATTATCATAAATAATCTCTGATCCTTTAATCATGGGATTCACAAAGACTGCATTATAGATTTCATCCACGTAGTATTTGTTAAATAAAAGTTTATAGATATTCGGAAATCGGGTGGCCAGGTTGCGTGGGATCATGGGGGACTTAATGTAGAAAACATAGGCAATAAGAATTCCTAAAAGGGCCACTGCGGCCGCGATCGCTATGAGCATCCACTCTGTTTGCAGGCTGAGATGAACTTCGTGAACCTCTTTTATCACAGGCTCCAGGAATTTGCCAAAAAAGTTGAGCTTCTCTCCCAGGACAACAGGAAGTCCGATATATCCTGCGACAACAGAGAAGAAAGCTAAAATGACCAGGGGTATGGTCATGACTTTGGGGGATTCATGGATGTGTTTTTTTACTTCAGGATCAATGCGTTCCTCCCCATGGAAAGTCACAAAAATGAGGCGGAACATGTAAAAGGCCGTAAGCACTGCGCCCATAATTCCCAGCCCCCATATGAAATAATAAAATGCTGAAGACTGACCTTGAGCGAATGCCTTGGTCAGGATGGCATCTTTTGAGAAAAAGCCAGA
>SMTZ1_10003650_pt1 | contig 21999 bp, 22 predicted proteins | sample DeeMarSWOR136_30_FD_25667 | JGI IMG/M metagenome (IMG submission 25667) | reverse complement strand
TCATGTCCGGGGCTAGTCGAACCCAGCGCGGGCAGCGATTCCTCGATGATCGAGACCTCTGGGGTTCGCAGCGGTAATAAGTGGATCATCAACGGCACCAAAATCTTCATCACCAACGGCGAGATCGCTGATGTTATCCTCTTCATCGCGCAGACGGATAAAAGTCAAGGGCTCAAGGGCCTTGCCTCGTTCATCGTTGAAAAAGGGACACCCGGACTCTCGAGCACACCTCAAAAGGGAAAAATAAGCTGGAGGGGGGGAAGTGAGGGCACTTTAAGGTTTACCGACATGCAACTCCCCCTTGAAAACCAGGTCGGAGAGATCGGGAGGGCGCTGAGGGATGCTCTCCGTGGGATTGACACAGCCCGTCTTTTTCTGGCTGCTGGTTCGGTCGGATTGGCCCAGAGCTGTCTGGAGGCCAGCCTCAAGTATGCCCGAGAGCGCGTCCAGTTTGGTAAGCCCATAGGCGGCCACCAACTCATCCAGGAGATTATCGCCGAGATGGCCACCCGGATAGAAGCCTCACGGTGGCTCACCTACAGGGCTGCTGACCTCAAGAGCCGGGGTGTGCGCCATATCAAAGAGATGTCCTACGCCAAGTATTTTGCAACAGAGACAGCTCTCTGGGTTGCTTCCCAAGCCGTCAAGATTCACGGCTCCTTCGGCACCATCGACGACTATCCCGTGGGGCATCACTACCAGGATGCCATTACGGCCACCATCCTGGGTGGAACAGCCCAGATGCACCAGCTGACGATCGGACAGCAGCTTCTCGAGATGGCGGCCTTCCGGTAAGAAAGGACATTCAGTGACGAGCCCCTTCGATGCGATCATTGTCGGAGCCGGCCCGGCCGGCTGTTCCTGCGGCTACACCTTGGCTAAGAGCGGACTGAAAACTCTGATCATAGAGAGGGGGAAATTCCCAGGGGCCAAGAACATGTGGGGCGGGGCTTATTACGGTCCGAGCCTGAACCAGTTGTTTCCCCGATTCTGGGAGGAAGCTCCGGTCGAGCGATCCATCCATCGCCATAAATTTTCCTTCTTCACCGCAGACTCCTCGTTATCTACAGAATTCACAACAAAAGCATTCGAAGGGCCTCCCTATCAAGGATTCTCTGTCTTGCGTTCTCGGTTCGACCGCTGGCTGGCTTCGAAGGCCGAGAAGGCCGGGGCCATCGTGGCTTCAGGACTTAAGGCTGATGACCTCCTCTGGGACGGGCAACGAATTTCTGGAATCAGGGCCGGGGGAGATGAGCTGCCAGCCAATGTCGTTGTTGCCTGTGATGGTGTCAACTCCTTCCTGGCCGAGAAAGCCGGTCTTCGAAAAAAACTCTCGTCTCGAGACCTTAAACAAGGAGTGAAGGAGGTCATTCAACTCCCCAGGGCGACCATCGAACAAAGATTCGGCTTAACCGAAGACCAGGGACTTGCTTGGGAATTTATCGGAACATTCACCCGGGGACTGCCAGGCGGAGCGTTCCTGTACACCAACAAAGACACTTTATCCTTGGGGGTGGTCATCCAGCTCAGTGCACTCTCCGACAGTCGGACCAGGGCCGACGATCTTCTCGAGGAGTTCAAACACCATCCAGCCATCGAAAACTTGCTGGTTGATGGCCAGTTGGTCGAATACTCATCGCACCTGATTCCAGTGGCTGGGAAGGCGATGATGCCCAAACTGTTTACCGATGGTTTTTTGGTCGCCGGCGATGCCGCTGCCTTCTGTCTGGCCACCGGGTTGATCCTGGAGGGAGCCGGCTTCGCCTTCGCATCTGGTCTCGCTGCAGCCGAGACTGTGATCCAAGCCAAACAAAAAGGGGACTTTTCTGAAAAGTCTCTTTCCGCTTACGCCGAGAAGCTGAGACAGAGCTTTGTCCAAAAAGATTTGGAAACATTTAAAAAGGCCCCTCGGGCCCTGGAAAATCCGCGCTTGTACAGACAGTATCCCGAGCTTGCCTGCGAGCTGGCGAAAAAAATCTTCACCCACGATGGCCAACCACGAAGAAAAGTCTGGAATTTGCTCAGGCAATCGATGAAGAACAAAGTCTCTCTCTGGCAAATCCTGCGGGATCTAATCCAGATCAAGGGATCCCTATGAACCACAAAAGCATCGAGGATAAGCTGGCCGTCAATAAGTATGATCTGGACGAAGAGGTCCACATCCGCCTCAAGGATGAGATCTGCAAGGAATGCGAACACAGGCCCTGTGTCTCTGTCTGTCCCGCCGACTGTTTCAAGCTCAAGGAAGACAAGCTTAGCTTTGCTTACGAGGGCTGCCTCGAATGCGGCAGCTGCCGTATCGTCTGTCCGGGAAATGCTGTAGACTGGGCCCTGCCTAGGGGCGGCTTAGGGATCTGTTATCAATACGGCTAGGAAAAAACTCAGATGCACATCATCGTCTGTGTGAAGGAAATACAAGATCCAGAGATCCCTCCATCCAAATTCAAGCTGGATGAAGAGGCCAAGCGGGTCATCCCTCCCGAGGGTATCCCCACTGTGATGAGTCCTTACGATGAACAGGCTGTCGAGCTGGCTTTGAGGCTGAGGGATGAGCAGGGAGGAAAAATAACTCTATTCACGGTTGGACCCGAGTCCGTCTCCCGCATCGTCAAGCACGGCCTGGCCATGGGCGCAGACGAGGGCATCATCCTCGAGGACAAGGCCTTCGAAGGTTCGGACAGTTTTGCTGTGGCTTACCTGCTGGGTAAGGCTATAGAGAGGATTGGTAATTATGACCTGATCCTGTGCGGCCGAGAGGCGGCTGATTGGGGCGAGGGCTTAGTCGGCAGTCTCCTCGCCGAAGCTCTCGGCCTCCCCTTGGTCACTCTAGCTGAATCCGTCGAAGTTTCAGGGAACAGACTGCACGTCAAACGGGTCACCCTCGACGGCTATCAGGTCTTCAGCGTCCCCATCCCGGCAGTGGTCACGGTCAGCAACGAGGTCGGACGGCCCCGGCTCCCCACAGGCTGGGGGATCATCTCAGCTTCCCAGAAGTCCCTTCCAACCTGGAACGCCGAAGAGATTGAGGCGGAGGTGTCGCGTTTGGGCGCAGGCGCGGCCCGAAAAAAATTCGTCAAGCTCTTTGTACCCGAGCGAAAGCGAACCTGTGAAATCATCGAAGGAGAAACGGTCGCTGAAGCCTCGGCGAAGTTGGTTAAGAGAATGGTCGAGTCTGGAATGATTTAGATCAGGTTCAGACAGAGGTTTTGATGGCAGACTTTGAAGGAGTTTTGATCTGTGGAGAGTTCAGCGAAGGACATATCTCTACAGTGACCAAGGAGCTGCTTAGAACGGGCAGGACTCTTGGTGATCAGCTCAAACAGCCTGTAAGCTTACTGCTGGTGGGGCAGGATGTCGGGGACTCTGCTCAGGAAGCCATCGCTCACGGGGCGGATAAAGTCTATCTCGTCAAAGATAATCCGTTCTCGAAGTCCCTGCCTGAACGGTACCTAGGTATTGTGATCGAGGTCACCAAGGAAGTTGAACCTTCGATCATCCTGTTCGGTCACACAGACATGGGCCGCGATCTTGCCCCTCGCCTAGCTGCCAGGCTAAATGCTCCTGTGAGTTTGAATTGTGTTGAGCTGTCCTTAGATCCAGAGACCCACAACCTTCTTCAAACCAAACCGGTTTACGGGGGGAATGCTTTGGCCGTCTGGGCCTCTGTCTCCGAAGAGCCTGGAGTGGTGACCATGCGGCCGAGAGCTTCAACTCCAGCTGAACCTGATGTATCTAGGGAGGGGCATATCATCCCTGTCAAGACCGAAGTGGAAGGCATCCAAACTAAGGGTGAGCTTCTGGAGACTGTAAAGGAAGAGGTCAAGGGGATTAAGCTCGAAGAGGCCAAGGTGATCGTGGCCGGAGGTGGGGGGATCGGCGGCCGCGAGGGATTCGAGATGCTCGGTGAATTGGCTCGGGTCCTGGGCGGTGCAGTGGGAATCACCCGTGTCCCACGCGATGAGGGCTGGATGCCTTCATCACAAGAAATTGGACAGACCGGCCACATCGTGAGTCCTGACCTGTATATTGCTGTTGGCATTTCTGGGGCTCCTCAGCATCTAGCTGGATGTTCTGGAGCCAAAAAAATCGTCGCCATAAACAAGGATCCCCAAGCCCACATCTTCCAGGAAGCCGATATCGGGATTGTGGGAGACTACAGAGAAGTCATCCCCATCCTCATCGAACAGTGCAGGGATCGGCTTAAAACCTGACGCTTTCCAGCTTTAAGTCTAATTCCGAATTTATCCTTGACATCCCGGAAAAAAATCTTTAAAATTAAAACACTCTTATAGGAGTGTTATATGAGTGTAAGGAAAAGGAAACGGGCGGACAGCAAAGTGACCATTAAAATTCCCGGACCATTGTATAACCGGATATCAAAAATCGTTGCTGGAAGTGGGTTCAACTCAGTCACCGATTTTATCGTCTATGTCTTGCGTGACCTGGTTTCTACCAGAGAGGAAATCGTCACTTCCAGAAAAATCGAAGATCCCAGCCTGAGTAAGGAAGAAATAGAAGCCATCCGAAAACGTCTAAAGTCGTTGGGATACTTTTAATCTATCCTTTCAAAGCGCTTCTATTCATCCGGAATCGTGATAAACGGAGGAAACCATGTCTTCGAAACTCGTCCCTCCTCATGGAGGCCAAATCAAGCCCTTAATTCTAGAGGGGGAAGAACTCGACCTGGAAAGAGAGAGAGCCAGATCGCTGCCCGTTGTTCGTCTCACCTCTCGTGAGACTTCTGACCTGATCATGATGGCCACCGGGGCCTTCAGTCCGTTGGAGGGCTTCATGGGAAAGGAGGATTACGAAGGCGTTGTCGATGATATGCATATGGCTGATGGTACCCTCTGGCCTGTCCCGATCACCCTCTCTGCCTCAGAGGAACAGGCCCGCACTCTTCCGATAAACTCTGAGGTGGCCTTGGTCGATGATGAAAGCGGTGAATTGATGGGCCAGATGAAGGTAGTCGAAAAATATTCTTACGACAAGAGTCAGGAGGCCAAGAATGTCTTCCGCACCCAAGACGAGGCCCATCCGGGTGTGGCCAAGCTTCTGGCTCAAGAAGAGATTCTGCTCGCTGGCCCGGTGAAAGCTTTCAGTGAAGGCCCTTATCCCCGACTCTACGGAAGCCATTACGGCCGCCCTGAGGATACCCGGAGGATTTTCGAGGAACGCGGATGGAAGACAGTGGCTGCTTTTCAGACTCGAAACCCGATCCACCGAAGCCATGAATACTGCACAAAAATCGCCCTAGAAGTCAGCGACGGCCTTCTGATCCACCCTCTGGTGGGAAAACTCAAAGAGGACGACATCCCCGCTGAAGTGCGGATGAAATGTTATCAGGTGCTGATGGAAAACTACTATCCCCGAGACAGAGTGGTCCTTAAAGTGTATCCGATGGAAATGCGGTATGGGGGCCCCAGGGAAGCCATTTTACATGCCATATTCAGACAGAACTACGGATGCAGCCATCTGATTGTCGGCCGCGATCATGCCGGGGTCGGCAGCTATTATGGGCCGTTTGATGCGCAAACGATATTCGACGAAATTAACGAAGGGGAACTGCACCTGAAGCCTCTTAAAATCGATTGGACTTTTTGGTGCTGCAAATGTGATGGGATGGCCTCGATGAAAACATGCCCCCATCAGAAAGACGACCGGGTGCTCATCAGCGGCACTCAGCTCAGAAAACTTTTGGCCGAAGGAAAAATGCCTCCAAAAGAATTCAGCCGGCCAGAGGTGATCCAGATCTTAATGGATTATTACAAAAACCTGAACAATAGCCGATGAAAGCCACAACCGGACAGGGAGTTATCCTATGACAGAACAAAAAGCAAAAAACATCACCTGGCACAAAAGCTTAATCAGCCAGCAGGATCGGGAAGGACTTCTCAACCAGAAGGGTGTAGTCATCTGGTTTACAGGTCTGCCGAGCTCGGGAAAATCGACCATCGCCCATGCCGTTGAGGAAGAACTATTCAAGCGAGGGCATCTATGTTATGTCCTGGATGGTGATAATATCCGTCACGGTCTGAATAAGAATCTTGGATTTTCACCGGAGGATAGAGAGGAGAACATCCGCCGGATAGGAGAAGTGGCTAAACTCTTCGCCACGGCCGGCTTAATCACCATGACGGCCTTCATTTCTCCTTACAGGAGCGACCGGGATAAGGCTCGACAGCTGTTGGAGGAGGGGGAATTTATCGAGGCTTTTGTTAAAGTCTCTTTAGATGAGGCCGAGCAGAGAGACCCCAAAGGGCTGTATAAGAAAGCACGCGCCGGAGAAATAAAGGAGTTCACCGGTATCTCAGCCCCATATGAAGAGCCTTTGAGTCCTGAACTGATTATTGATACGGATAAACTGGATTTGGAGAGTAGCCGTGATTTGGTGATTCAATATTTAGGAAGAAATAACATCATCAACAAAAATAGACTATAAGATAGAAGCCGAAATAAGAAGTCAGTACATTCTAGTGTCCCGTCTCGTAAGTCTCTTTTCAAAGTCCCCTGCAAAGACGGGACACTTCGCTGCGCTGACCCCCTGAGGGGAACGACGCCGTCCCCCTCAAACTCCCCCGCGGTGGCGCGTCTTCAGGGATCTTTCCAAAGCCAAGTTATTTATGAGACGCACCACTAGTACTAGCCTTATTAATTTCGCTTTAGCCCACAGTTCAAGCCAAGTTTTTTATAAGCCAATGACTCCCTAAAATTCTTTCTTGACAATCCAAAACTCCTGGGCTATATTTAGAGTACTATAAGAGTGCTATAAGAGTGTAAAACAGGGGTGAATGAGGTGACTCATGAGAAAAACATCGATGTTTTTATGGACCTTCTTTTTTATGCTTTGGGCCTGTCAAGGAGAAAAGCCTGTTGGCAGAACCGATGAAGTCACTCTGACGCTAGGGGCTTACACAGTTCCCAAAGAAGTTTACCAGAAAGAAATTATCCCTGCCTTCCAGAAATACTGGCTGGAAAAAACTGGGCAGTCCGTCAAATTCGAGGAATCCTACATCGCATCAGGGGCCCAGTCCCGGGCCATCGCTGCAGGATTCGAGGCGGATATCGCCGCTCTTTCCCTGGAACAAGATGTGGAGAGACTGCGTGAAAATGGGCTTATCACCCATGCCTGGAAATCCAGAAAACATAATGGATTTGTCACTCGTTCCGTTGTGGTGATTGCTTACAGGGCAGGCAATCCAAAAAACATTAAAGACTGGACAGATCTTGCCAGAGAGGGCATCTCTGTCCTGTACCCAAGCCCTAAGACCTCGGGAGGGGCAATGTGGGATGTCAATGCCATCTACGGTGCAGGTCTCAAACTCAGCCAGGTCGAGAAAGGATACCAGGACAGCGAGTTCGCCAAACAATTGCTCAAATCTATCCAGAAGAATGTCAAGGTTATGGACAAGTCCGGGCGGGCTTCTGTCACTACCTTTGAAAACGGAGTTGGCGACGCTATAGTCACTTACGAGAACGAGGTTCTACTCAGGCAGATGCATGGGCGCAAAATGCCGTACGTGATTCCTTCGGCCACCATCCTTATCGAGAATCCGATCGCTCTGATCGACCAAAATGTCGACAAGCACCAAAACAGGGAAGTGACAAAAGCTTTCATCGATTTTGTTTTCCTCCCAGAATCCCAAAGAGCCTTTGCCCGGTATGGATTTAGGCCAGTAGACAAAACTATCGCCGAAGAATTTTTACAGAAATTCCCTGTTCCGCCTTACCTTTTCGATATCAACTACCTGGGTGGTTGGAGCGGGGTATCCGAAGATATTTTTGGTCCTGACGGCGCTTGGACCAGAGTCATTGAAGAACTAGGCCGTGACTAACAAAGCCTTCTTCAGGTTGAATATCTCAAAAGGAGACCTCATCCTGCGTAGCTTATCCCTGTTCTACATCGGACTTCTGATCATTCTGCCGATCATCGCCATCTCTAGCGAAGCATTCCAGGGAGGTCTGGACAGCCTCTGGAAAAACATCACTACTGCCCAGGCTGTGTATTCTCTGAAACTGACTTTTTTCGTGGCTTTCCTGATGGGTATTCTGAATATCATCACCGGTACTGCCACAGCCTGGGTTCTGACAAAATACAATTTTCCCCTCAAAAACCTGATGAACGCTCTCATTGATCTCCCGTTCGCCATTCCCACAGTCGTGACCGGAATCATGCTCGTGGCCCTGTACGGCCCCAAAAGCCTCATCGGCAGTCTTCTTGGTCGCCATGGCATTGAGATTATCTATAACAAACCGGGCATCGTGCTGGCCTTGCTCTTTGTATCCTTTCCCTTTGTGGTCCGCACCGTCCAGCCTGTGTTACATGAAATGGATAGAGATATGGAGGAGGCGGCCAAAACCTTGGGAGCCAAGCCTCTGACCATTTTCAGGCGGATTGTGCTTCCGACATTGACTCCTGCCATCCTGACTGGCGCAGCCCTTTCTTTCAGCCGAGCCATCGGTGAATTCGGCTCTATCGCCATCGTCTCTGGGAATATTCCGTTCAAGACACAAGTCGCTTCGGTGTATATCTACGGCGAGCTGGAGAGTTACAACACCCAGGGAGCCTTGGGCGTTTCTGTTGCCCTGCTTTTCAGCTCTTTTATCATTTTGATCTTACTGAACAGACTCCAAGTCTGGAGCTGCAAACATGAAACACGATGATCCATTCCGCATTGCCCGGAAGCAAAGCCATGTTGGTCGATATGTTTTGATCTCAGGGGTTATGGGCTGGTTTGTGCTCCTTATCCTTTTTCCTGTTTTCAGCATTGTCAAAGAGGCCTTTTCCGACGGATTCCCCGTGTTTTTCCGTACTCTAACCGAATCTTCCGCACTTAAACCTTTCGGTCTCACTCTATGGATCACAGTCGGGACAATCATTATCAACACTGTTTTTGGCACTATCCTGGCTATTACCCTTGTTAAGCACGAGTTCCATGGCAAGCTGTTTATCGAAGGGTTGGTCGACCTTCCATTTGCCGTCTCTCCCGTCGTCGCCGGTTTCATGTTCATCATCCTATTTGGACCTAATGGCTGGATCGGCAAGTGGTTCGAGGCTGAGGGAATTAAAATCGTCTATGCCTTTCCTGGGATGCTTCTAGCCACGCTTTTTGTCACTCTTCCCTTCGTTGCCAGAGAAATCATCCCGGTTTTGAAGGAGTTTGGTCTTCAACAGGAAGAATCCGCCTATGTCCTGGGCGCATCCAAATGGCAGACTTTCTGGAAGGTGACTCTTCCTTCCGTCAAATGGGGGCTTGCCTACGGGATGACCCTGACCATCGCCCGCTCGATCGGAGAATTCGGAGCTGTCTTGGTTGTCAGCGGAAGCATCATAAACAAGACGCAGACCGCCACTCTTCTCATTCACCAGGAATTCACAGATTTCAATTATGTGGGAGCTTTCTCGGCTGCGATCGTCCTTGCCTTTACGTCATTTTTCATCTTAACCATAATGCAGAGGGTCTACAAAAGAAAGGGAGAATCCTAAGATGGGAATCCTCATCAACAACATAAGCAAAAAGTTCGGTGATTTTGTCGCCGTCGATAACGTGACCTTCAATGTCAATTCCGGTGAGTTGGTAGCGCTGCTCGGACCTTCTGGTTCGGGAAAAAGCACCATCCTAAGGATCATAGCCGGCTTAGAAACACCAAACAGAGGAGAAATTTATCTCACAGGCCGTGATGTGACCTCGATGGCGACCCAGAAAAGAAACGTGGGATTTGTCTTTCAGCATTACGCTCTGTTCAAGCATATGACTGCAGAAAAAAACATTTCCTTCGGGTTGGAGATCCAAAAGCAGAAGAAAGACTACATCCAGAGGAAAGTCAATGAGCTTATTGACCTGGTGAAATTGAAAGGATATGAGAAGCACTACCCTGACCAGCTTTCGGGAGGACAAAGACAGAGAGTGGCTCTAGCGCGAGCCTTAGCTACAGAGCCGAAGGTACTGCTGCTTGATGAACCCTTTGGGGCCCTGGATGCCAAGGTCAGGGACAATCTCGCCCAGTGGCTGAGGGATTTCCACGACCAGCTTCACATCACCAGCATTTTCGTAACGCACGACCAGGAGGAGGCCATTAAAATTGCCGACAAGATCGTCGTCATCAACAGGGGCAGAGTCGAGCAGGAGGGAACCGCACGGGAAGTCTACGAGCATCCTCGAACTAAGTTCGTCGCTAGCTTCATAGGACAGGTGAACGTCCTGGATGCAATCTCCAGGGACAATCAGCTCTTCATCAAAGACACGGAATTCAGGATCGAGAATAGGGGGAAACACACTATTCCCGAGGGCGATGTTGTTCTGCTTGTCCGTCCAGAAGATATTGAAATTTTTCCCGAGTCACAAACTCTAGCCGTTCCGGCCAGCATCAACCGGGCTCACTACCGGGGCAACCATTACGAGATCGACTGTGAAATCGGAAGGACATTTCTTAGGACAGTTGAGAATAAAAATCGTTTTCTCCGCTATCATTGGAAGAGAGGTCAGAAAATTTTCCTTTCTTTCAAGTCATTCCGGACATTCATGGCCGAAGAAGGCCACAAAAAAATTCATGAAAAACTCAAGGAATTGGGCTACATAGAATAGAATGAAGAGAAGTTATTGTACGATTAATCCGCTATCTCCTATATTTTTAAATAGAAAGATCGCTAGAAAGATACGAGTTTTTTCAACACGTTATAGCGGGACTTTATTTCGTACGCAGACAGGTTTTTGAAGCGCTCGATCCCAAAATCTTCGATGACAAAGGAGGCCATCACACTCCCGTAGACCGCAGCTTTTCGGATGGATTCTTGATCGAAGGTCTTTATCTTATCCAAGTAGCCTAAAAAACCTCCGGCAAAACTGTCCCCTGCCCCGGTGGTGTCGATGACTTCCTCACAGGGATGGGCTAGCACTGCAAAAATAAACTCCTGGCCCAGGACAAGGGCCCCATGCTCACCCTTTTTCATCACGATGAAAGCAGGTCCCTTATCGAGCAGCATTTTTCCCGCTTTGATCAGGTTGGTAGTTTTGGTCAACAGCCTTATCTCTTCCTCGTTGGCAAAGAAGATGTTGACCTTCTCCAAAACCTTCAGGACTGAATCCGGTTTGGTGTTGATCCACAGGTTTATGGTATCCATGGCCACCAGCTTGGCCTGGTTGGCCTGGACAAGGATATCATCCTGCTGATCGGGATCGATGTTTCCCAAGAAGAGAATCTCCGCCTTTTTATACTCCGAGGGCAGAGTGGGCCTAAAGTTCTCGAAGACATTGAGTTCGGTTTTTATCGTTGTCCTCTGGTTGGGATCAAGGCCGTAGCGGGCTTCCCAATGGAATGTCTGACCGGCTTTCCTTGAAATGCCTTCCAGGTCGATCTTCCTCTTTTTGAAAAAATTGATCGTCTCTTCGGGAAAATCCTCGCCGATGACACTGACGATTCCAGGCTGGGTAAAAAAGCTGGCGGCCAGGGCGCAGTAGGTGCTCGAGCCGCCGACGATCCTCTCCTTCCGGCCGTAGGGTGTTTCGATCGTGTCAAAAGCTAAGGAGCCGACAATGACTAGACTCATCCCATAATGAACCTCGGACTAAAATTTGACATATTTTTCGATGATAAGCCGCAATCTTTCTTTCGCCTCTGGAGGCATGAGGGCGGGGTCGGTGATGACGCAATTCTTGAGGGCCTCTCCACACCGACACTCGTCACCCCGCTGGGAGGTAAGACCGGCAAGACTCCGGCGGATAATCGCCTTCGCGTTATGGACATTTTTCTGCATGTTCTCCAGGATCATCTCGATCGTGACCGGCTCCTCCTCTTCGTGCCAGGCATCATAATCGCAGACGAGATTCATGGTCGAGTAACAGATCTCAGCCTCTCGGCAGAGCTTGGCTTCCGTAGCGCTCGTCATGCCGATGACATCACACTCCCACGAGCGATAAACGAGGGATTCCCCCTTGCTCGAAAAGGAAGGACCTTCGATACAGATGTAAGTTCCCTTAGGGTGGACCTTCAACCCGAGCTCTTTTCCGGCTTGGAAGAGGACTCTGGAAAGGGCCGGACAGACTGGTTGATCGAAACTGATATGGGCGGCAATGCCTTCTCCGAAGAAAGAATTCTGACGTTTTGTTCTGTCAAAAAACTGGTCAGAAAAAACAATATCCCTGGGTTTGATCGCCTCCCGAAGGGACCCGACAGAGTTGACGGAGATGATTCTTTCCACACCAAGCTTCCTGAATCCGTAGACATTGGCCCTGCTGTTGATTTCAGAGGGTAAGACACGGTGTCCCTTCCCGTGGCGGTTGAGAAAGGCCACCTCCTTTCCTTCCAAACGGCCGACGACATAATCATCCGAGGGCGGGCCGAAGGGGGTGTCGAGCGCGATACGCTCCACATCTTCGATCCCCTCTATCTCATAAAGACCTGTGCCCCCCAGGATGCCTATATTCGCCTTCACCTGTTTCTTTTTGTCCATCATTTCCTCTTAAAACGAGATTACTGATATATAATTTCTTCCGAACGAAGTCAAGCTTGGGGCAGATCTCTTAACAACCCCAATTAATTTTTGATTTTTCAGGGAGAAAAGATTATCCTATTGTCCGAAGGTGAAAGATGATAAACACGGACACCCTCGAATCCCTGATCCAAATTCTCTCGAGTACAGACCGGGTTGTGATTCTCACCGGAGCAGGGATATCAGCAGAGTCGGGAATTCCCACTTTCCGCGGTCAGGACGGCCTCTGGAAAACCTACAGAGCTGAGGAACTGGCAACCCCCAGCGCCTTTCACCACAATCCCCAACTTGTTTGGGAATGGTATGATTGGCGGCGAGGCCTAATCGGCTCTAAAGAACCCAACTCAGGACACAAAGTCATTGCCCGTTGGGAAAGTCTCTTTCCGTCGTTTGATTTAATCACCCAAAACATCGATGGTCTCCATCAAAAAGCAGGCTCAAAAAGGGTGCTCGAGCTCCATGGAAACATCTGGAAAATCCGATGCACCGAAGAGGGAACTGTCACAGAAAACCACGATACCCCACTCAAAGGAATACCTCCCCGGTGTCCTGAATGCGGCGCTCTCCTCAGGCCTCACGTGGTCTGGTTCGGGGAGCCTCTCCAGCCCTCCATCCTTCAGAGCGCTTTTCAGTTGAGCTCCTGCTGTCAGGTCATGTTTGTCGTCGGGACCTCAGCTGTGGTCCAGCCAGCCGCTTCCCTTCCTTTGACAGCAGCCGAGGCCGGAGCGAAAATCGTCGAGGTTAATCCTGCTCCCACTCCCCTGACCTCATATGCGGATTTTTCATTTCGAGGCGGAGCCGGGGAAATCCTGCCCCTTATCGACGAAAAACTGCACGTCGCCCTTCAGGGACAAAAGGGATGATTTGAGATGTATTTTGCCTATCTTGATGCTTCGGCCGGGTTGAGCGGGGACATGATCCTCGGCGCTCTCCTGGACCTTGGGGTCTCCCCCTCTGGATTCAAGAAAAGAATGGCTGGCCTGGGGCTTCCGGTTGAGATTCGGATCAAGGAAGCAAAAAGGGCCTCCCTTCGCAGTTTGAGGGTGAACGTCGAGGTAAAAAGGGAAAAGAGTCCGCCCAGAAAATGGAAGGATGTCGAGTCATTGATCAAACCCAGTCCTTTCTCTCCATCTGTAAAGACGAAGGCTCTGGCGATTTTTAAAAATCTGTTTATGGCAGAAGCCAGAGTCCATGGTCGAAAATTCCAACAGACTCATCTCCATGAGGCTGGAGCTGATGACGCGATCGTGGACATCGTGGGGACTTGCTTTCTGGCCGAAAAACTCAAGATCGGCGAATTCTACGCCTCCCCCCTGAATATAGGCCAAGGCTGGGTGAAAACTTCCCACGGCCTGCTCCCTGTTCCTCCTCCGGCCGTGGCCGAGCTCCTCAAAGAAATTCCCGTCTACTCAGCCTGGACACAGCAGGAACTCGTCACTCCCACAGGGGCGGCCATCGTCTCCACTCTTGTTAAAAAGTTTATCCCCTTCCCTGAAATATCCTATGAAAAAATTGGCTGTGGGGCAGGGAGCCGGGACTTCCGCCGTTTTCCGAATATCCTCCGCATCTTTTATGGAGAGAAGGACAAATTTTCTGCAGACAAAAAAGTCTTCATGATCGAGGCCAATATCGATGACTGCTCCCCTCAGGTGATCGGCTCTTTCCTGGATAAGGCCTTTAAGCTGGGAGCGCTGGATGTGTTCCTGACGCCGATCTTCATGAAAAAAAACAGACTGGCCACGAAATTGACCCTGATAGCAGAGGTTGATAAAATGGACAAGCTCATCGAGGCCGTTCTCAAAGAAACGACCAGTATCGGTGTCCGGTACTTTCCTGTCGAGAGACGTGTCCTGGAGAGAGAATCTCTGACCATCAACGTTCTCGGAGACAAAGTCGCCGTCAAGAGAGCCACCCTGGCTGGACAAGAAGTCAACCTGCAGCCAGAGTATGAAGACTGTCTGAGGCTGGCTAAAAAGAATAAGCTTCCCGTCAAGCAAGCGATTCAGCTAGTTCTCGAGGAATTCTCCAAGAAGAAAAGGAAAGACAGGTGAGGAAAGAAAACCCAAGAGGACAGAGGAAAACAAGGCCAACGAAGAGCCTGAAGAGAATAAAGAATCTGAAGAAAATCGAACAAGGGGTCAAACTGATCCTGGAAGGCGTCGGCGAAGACCCTCAGCGGCCCGGACTCAAGGCAACACCGAAGAGGGTAGCCCACATGTTCTCAGAAATCTTGGGTGGCATCCGGGAAGAGGCTTCGGCCCAACTCCGGCCAATCCAGGAAGAGAAGCATGACGAGATGGTTCTTATCAAGAACATCCCTCTCTATTCGATGTGTGAACACCATCTTCTCCCCTTTGCTGGAGTGGCTCACGTGGCCTATATTCCCAAAAAAGGGAGAATCGTCGGCCTGAGCAAGATTGCTCGGGTGGTGGATATCCTCTCTCGCAGACTCCAAGTTCAGGAGAGACTGACCAAAGAGATTGCCGACTTGATCAATGACCATCTTCAGCCTCTCGGTGTCATGGTGGTTATCGAAGCTGAACATATGTGCATGTCTATGAGAGGCGCGAAGAAACCGAAGTCACTGACTATCACTTCCGCTGTGAGAGGTTCGTTCCGGACGAATAGCGCCACGCGTTCAGAGGCCATGACTTTGATTCGGGGAGGTTTTTCCGGTGGCCGAGAGCTCTAAGAAACACTTCTTCATAACCACCCCCATCTACTATGTCAACGATGTCCCTCATATCGGGCATTCCTACACGACGATCATCGCCGATGCCCTGGCCCGTTTTAAAAAGTCAGCAGGAGAGGAGGTTTTCTTCCTCACCGGCACAGACGAACACGGCCAGAAGGTAGAACGGGCCGCCACCGAGAAGGGCTTCCAGCCGATCGAACTCGCCGATCTGGTTGTAGAGCGTTACAAAAAGCTCTGGAACGACCTGGACATTGCCTACGACTTTTTTATCAGGACAACCGAACCCTTCCACGAACAGGGAGTGCAGAAGATCTTCCTGAAACTCAAGGACAAGGGAGATATCTATAAAGGCCTCTACCAGGGATGGTATTGTGTTTCTGATGAGTATTACCTGCCTGACGATGTTCCTGTCTTGGAGGGGGATTATAAGATCTGTCCGGACTGCGGACGGAAGGCCAGTGTCGTCTCTGAGGAGTGTTATTTTTTCAAGCTCTCCGCCTACCAGGATCGGCTGCTGGATTTCTACCAGAAAAATCCCTCCTTCGTGCGCCCACCAAGTCGGATGAACGAAGTAGTCAGCTTCGTGCGTCAAGGGCTCAAGGACTTAAGCATAACCCGGACCACGGTCAAATGGGGTATTCCGGTTCCAGGAGATCCAGACCACACGATCTATGTCTGGTTCGATGCTCTTCATAATTATCTCACGGGCATCGGTTACGACTGGGACAAGACTCGCTTCGAAAAATTCTGGCCGGCTAATGTTCATCTCATCGGGAAGGATATCCTCCGCTTCCATGCGATTTTCTGGCCGGCCTTCCTGATGGCGGCAGGATTTTCGCTGCCTCACACTGTATTCGGCCATGGCTGGTGGCTTAAGGACGAGACGAAAATGTCTAAATCCAAAGGCAACGTCTTGGATCCCTACCCCATCCTCAGGACATTCGGAGCCGATCCCCTCCGGTATTTCTTGCTCCGAGAGATCCCTATCGGATTAGATGGAAATTTCTCCCATGAGGTTTTTGTTCATCGAGTGAACTCGGACTTGGCCAATGACTTCGGCAACCTCCTCCATCGCACTCTGACGATGATTCAGAATTACTTTGGGGGACAGATCCAGGACGTGTCGGAGGAAGAGGCGATAGATAAAAGCCTCCGCCAAGAATTCGAAGAAACCAGGGAGAACGTTTTCCGATTCTATCAGGATTATGCCTTAAGCAGAGCCCTAGAGGAAACCTGGTTCTTCATCAATAAAGTCAACAAATACCTGGCCGAAAACGAACCCTGGAAAATGGCCAAGGACAAGAATAGAAGGAAGAGGCTGGGACGGATCCTCCTCCAAGCAGTCCGCGCCATCCGCTCTGTTGTCTTTTTTCTGTATCCTGTGATGCCCGAGTCTATGAAAAAGGCCTGGAATTTCCTGGGAGAAGAAAGGCCCATCGAGGAAGAGACTTTCTCTGAATTGGAGTTCGAGAGGTTCCAACTCGGCCAAAAAGTCAAATCCCCTATTCCCCTCTTCCCCAGGATTGACATAAAAGACTTTCTCCAGGAGGAGGGCATCCAGCCTGATCAAGACCAAAAGGAGGAGCAAATGGACTACGTGACCTTTGAAGAATTCCAGAGAATGGATCTGAGAGTCGGAGAAATTACCGCCGCCGAAAAAGTGGAAGGAACCGAGAAGCTGATCAAACTCGAAGTCGATATCGGCGCCGAGAGAAGAACCATGGTGGCCGGGATCGCCGATATTTACTCGGCAGAAGATCTGGTGGGAAAAAAGCTGGCTGTCATCGTCAACCTGAAGCCAGCTGTTATCCGCGGTATCGAGTCCCAAGGAATGATCCTGGCAGCAGAGATTGAAGGGAAGGCCAGCCTTGCCTTCTTTGACCCAGAGGTTCCCGCAGGAGCGAAGGTCAGGTAATCTTTTTCGCTCAACAAACCCCATGAGAAGGACTGACAGGAGAGATTTTTTTAGCACCTGCCTCGGCAGCCTTATCGGGCTCAACTCCCTCCTCGCGTCAGAGAAAAAGGAGGCCGTCCTTGAACAGGAAAGACAGCATCCGGCAGAAACCGACCTCATCGTCAAGGTCTTGGGAACAGCCCAGGACGGCGGCATCCCTCATTTTGGCTGTTACTGCGACCACTGCCTCCAGGCTCGGCAAACTCCTGAACTCTCCCGCCTGATATCCTCCTTGGCCATTCTTGATTTAAAAGAAAAGACATTTTTTCTCCTGGATGCCACACCCGATATCCGGGATCAGCTGGATATCGTCCACTCCAGACTGCCCTCACAGAAAACAAAGTTTGCTCCGGACGGTGTGCTGCTGACCCATGCCCACATCGGACACTACACAGGGTTGATGTTTTTCGGCTATGAAGCCCTGTCCACCTATAACGTCCCTGTTTTCAGTTCTCCCCGGATGCAGAGATTCCTATCAGAGAATGGACCCTGGAGCCAGCTCGTCCGCCTGGAAAACATCAAAATCCAGTCTCTTCCGATAGACGAGGAATATGCCCTGAATCCCAGGATAACTGTCAAGGGATTCCAGGTCCCTCATCGGGACGAATTCTCAGACACCCTGGGATTCGTCATCTCGGGACAGGAAAGGCGGCTTCTGTACATACCTGATATCCAGAGCTGGACAGCCTGGGATCGGTCTATCGTGGATGAGGTCGAAAAAGTCCAGGTCGCCCTTCTGGACGGCACCTTTTACGGTTCGGCTGAACTTCCCGGCCGAGACCTGTCCAAGATCGGCCATCCTTTCATCAGCAAAAGCATGGAAATCCTGTCCGCTCCAGCCAAGAAGGGCCGGACTCAGATTTATTTCACCCATCTCAACCATACCAACTTCGCCCTCTCTCCTGAAGGAGAAGCTCGAAAACGAGTGGAAGGAGAAGGATTCCGACTGGCTGAGGATGGTCTGGAGTTTGCTCTCTAAACCTGGTCTGGTTTTTCAAGGTATCGGCTGAGCTCTGAGGAAGGGAGGGCCCCTTCGCGGAGGAGCCTTGGCCTCTTCTGAGTCAAGTCAATCACGGTTGAGGGCAGCACACCAGGGCTTCTCCCTGCGTCGATGATCAGGTCCACCTTCCCCAAGAAGATTTTTTGGGCCTCATCAGGATCTGATATTTCTTTTTCCCCGGTGAGGTTGGCGCTCGTGGCTGTCAAAGGAAAGCCGGCCCTCTCAATCAACGCCCTCAGCCAAGGATGATCGGGCCACCGAATCCCGACTGATCCTTCGTGACTCTGGAGTCCGGCCGGGATGTGCGGGGCCGCCTTGAGGACGATCGTTAACGGTCCTGGCCAGAACTGATGAGCAATGGTCTCGAAGATCGAGGGAATCTCGACGGCTATTTCCCTGACCATGGTGAGACCCGAGACAACCAGAGAGACGGGTTTCGCCGGGTCGCGGCCTTTCAGGATGTAAATTTTTTTAACAGCTGCGGTCAGGAAACCATTCACCCCTATGCCGTAAAAGGTATCAGTCGGGTAGACGACAATCCCCCCCTTTTTCAAGACTTTAATGAGTTTTCCAATCTTATCCTGCTCAATAAGGTTGAGGTTTACCTTCATGATCTGAGTCTTCACAGCCATTTCCTACTAATCATAAAGACCAAATAATCAACTGTAAACTATAAATTTTCATCCGTTTTTATCCTGAAGCATTCCTAAGTTCGAACGGAAGCTGACGACCCCCTCTCCTCACCCCAGTCACGGACACAAAGAGACCGACACATTCCCCTTGACTCGGAAACATATCTGATCTATAAACATATGCTTAAATGTGGACAACTGACCATTTTTCGCCACACTTGAGTTGGAGAGTTAACCTGAAAAAGGAATCCTTTAGTTGGCACAGTATTTGCATTATAATCATCGAGAGGAGTTATGAAATGAAAAAACATTTTGTGTTAGTCGCTTTTTTAATCTTGCTCATGCCGTGTCTCGTGTTTTCGGACATGGTGACTTTTGGCGTCGGCTACTATTTTCCTCGAGCAAATAGTGATTTATGGGAAATAGAATTTGAAAACATGGATTTTGACAATTCGGATTTTAACGACTCGATCTTTGGTTTTACCTACGAATATTTCTTCTCCAACCAGTTGAGTCTGGCTTTAACTATTGACGGCTACAGCCAGAAAAAGCTCGGGATGTACAGGGATTATGGTGCGATTTTGGCGGATGATGGGTTTGAATATGCCTTTTTTGAAGAGGGAGATGCCATCAGCCATGTCTTCGACGTCTCGATTACCCCCATCCAGGTTTCTCTCAAGCTCGCCCCGATGGGAAGACGGGGAAAATTCATACCCTATGTCGGGGGGGGAGCTGGTATTTATCTCTGGAATTTGAGACTCGCCGGTGATATAGTCAACTTTGATGAATACGCGGAATTCACAGACGGAACTATCGGCTTTTTCATCGAGGGCAGGGATTCTAGAGAAGACAATAAGATCAGTATTGGATTTCACGCTTTAGGCGGGATCGTGTTCCCGGTCGCCAACAGGATCAGCATCGACGGGCAATTCAAGTTTAACTTCTTGAAGGGCGAATTGACAGAGGATTTCGTAGGATTCGATGATTTTGACCTCAGCGGCTATCAGATCACGATTGGCCTGAATTACTGGTTCTGAGTCTGGTAATTGCCGGTATATCCATTCCTATTTTTGACTTAACCTTCGACTTATAATCTGGGCCACTTTCTGACCCGAGAGGAGCATGCCTCCGAAGATAGGGCCCATCCTCGGTCCTCCAAACACAGCATTAGCTGCCATCCCACAGACGTACAGATGAGGAAAGATCTCCTTGGTGTTGGAGAGAAGGGCCGCCTCCCCTTTTTCGGCCCACATCGGCTTTTCTCCGAGGACCTTGCCCGTGGCAGTCGAGAGTTTCTCTCCAGATTTTTGGCTGACAACAGTCGCGACTTCTGCGGCATGACCCGTGGCATCCACGACAAAAGAGCTTCTGGCTGTTAAGGGATCTACGTGAAGCCCGGCCATTTCGGCAGCTGACCAGTTGATGACCACACCCTGGATTTTCTTATCGTGGATGACCACATCACCAGCTGAGATGCAGTTGAAGATGTAGGCCCCTTTTTTTATGGCCTGGCTGAGAAGAAGCCCGATCGTCTCTAGGGAGGAGGCCACAAAATAGTTTTCTTTATACCTTCGCGCCTCTATTCCCCATTCGTCCAGAAGGGGCTTCGACTCCTCCTGGACAACGATCTTGTTGAACATCATCCCCCCCCCAGGCATCCCCCCTCCGGGACGCAGGGCGCGCTCGAAAACGACAACTCTATGGCCGGCCTGACTCAAAAAATAAGCCGCGCTCAATCCCGACGGCCCTGCTCCACAGATGATCACATCAGACTCCAGACAGTTGAGGAGTTCACTGGTATAACTCTCGATGATGGCTTTGGAAATCACGATTTCATCCAACATGGCTATCCCCTTTGAAAGCCTATTATAATGAGCTCCCTGGCCGAGGTCAATCGATACTGGGACAAAGAGGAGCAAATCCCTAATAGGAATCGTAAGATATTATTTCTTCGAGGGGCTTTCTCATCTTTAGCGCAGGTTCTTGGTCAGGATATCCCAGTGGCGTCAAAGCTAAAACTCTGACTTTCTCTGGTACATGGAGCAGGGCTTTCACTTCCTCCTCTTCGAACGAACCGATCCAGCAGGTGCCCAGTCCTTCCTCCTGAGCTTGGAGGATGAGGTGCTCCAGGGCGATGGCGACATCAACCGGCCAAGATTTCATGTATCGACCCATGTGGGCATAACATTCCTCCGGAAAACCGCAGGCCACGACGATGACTGGGGCCGCAGCCATAAAAGATTGATAAGCTGAAGCGACGGCTAATTTCTGCCGCAGGTGTTTCTCTCTGACGATGATGAATTTCCACGGCTGGAGGTTCTTCCCTGAGGGCGCCCAGCGGGCTGCTTCTAGGACTCGGATGAGCACCTCCTCCGGAATCGGGTCTTCCTTATATTTTCTGATACTCTTGCGGTTTAGGATCGCTTCGAAAACATTCATCCTGCCTCCTTCAGCTCATCTTCGCATTTCTGGATGAGCCCAGTGTATTTTCTGACGCCATCAAAGTTTTTTCTTTTCCTGAAGCCATTGGCCACGATCCGGGCTTTTCGGACGATCTCCCGTTTGACCAGTTTCTCCTGTTCAGGGGTCAAATCCAGATTCAGAGCTTTTTCCAAGGCCTGAATCCGGTACCGATCCATCCCCCAGTATTTTCTTGAAAGCTGGTCGGAATGACCCCCTCGCTTGACAATCAAAGGCTTAGAAAGGAGAAACACGGGATATCTATGCGTGAGACGGATCCCGAAATCATAATCCTCGCAAGCTGGTAAACGTTCATCAAACCGTCCTATTTCTTCAAAAATTTCTTTTCGAAACAGGGCCGAGGAAAGGCTGATCAAGCAGAGAGGCAGAACTTTGTCGAAGATCCATCCTGAATATTTTTGGTGTTTTTTCTTCGGGTTGACCACAACCCTCCGCCTTATCCAGACCTCCTCAGTGTAGCACGCTTTCGCTCGAGGAAAGGCCTTCATGAAGCTCATTTGATTAGCGATTTTCTCCTCTTTCCACAAATCATCGGAATCCAGGAAGGCGACAAAGTCCCCGCTGGCCACCCGAAGGCCGAGATTCCGGGCCGCGCTCACTCCCTGGTGGGGCTGGAACTGATAGTGAACACTCTTTCCAAACGAAGCCACGGTGTCTCTGGTGTCATCCGTGGAACCATCATCCACCACGATCAGCTCAAAGGAGGGAGAGGCTTCTGTCGGCTGGAAAGCCCTCTGGTTCAGAACA
>SMTZ1_10010461_pt1 | contig 22000 bp, 20 predicted proteins | sample DeeMarSWOR136_30_FD_25667 | JGI IMG/M metagenome (IMG submission 25667) | reverse complement strand
GGGTGCCATTGAAAGGCGAAAGTCGGTTTGCTCTTATGCTTTACTCCTTCAACGGTTTTGTCGTTAGCATTAATGAACCAGACTTTTAGACCAGTTCCTTTTAGGGAGTCCCCATTTGTGACGTATCCGTGATTCTGAGTGGTAATGTAGCACCGCTTTGTTTCCAAGTCGATAACAGATTGATTCTGAGATCGGTGACCATACTTCAGTTTGTAGGTGTCACCGCCAAGAGCCAAGGCTAGAATCTGGGTTCCCAAACATATGCCCATTATGGGAATATCTTCCTCAACTAACTCCCGAACCGATTCGATCGTTTTTGTACATTGTTTCGGGTTCCCGGGACCGTTGCTTATTATCACGCCGTCAGGTTTGTATTCCAGAATCTCTTCTGCCGAAAAGTCGTAGGGTACCCTTATTACATCCACGCCTTGGTTCAGGAGGGTGCGGAGGATACCATATTTGATGCCGCAGTCTATTAGGACGGCTACCTTGTTTGCTCCGACGTCGTAGCGAACAGGTTCTTTTATCGTTACTTCCTTCACTAGGTTTGTAGAGTTTGGGTCTTGAATCGTCTTCACTTCTTTCAGAAGTTTTTCGAGGTTAGGTTCCTCTCCCTCTTCGCACACCTGCAAAATTCCCAGCATCACGCCTTTGACTCTAAGTTTCTTTGTGAGCTTTCGGGTGTCGATTCCAGATATGCCTGGAACGTCTTCGTCTTTGAGCCACTCGTCCAGAGTTCTGGTGGATGCCCAATGAAAAGGATTCTTGCACAATTCGTGGATAACTAAGCCCCTCGCTTTGATGCTTTCAGATTCAAAATATCGAGGAATGCCATTCTCTAGCTCGTAGGACGGAACACCATAGTTTCCAACAAGAGGATAAGTGAACGTTAAGATTTGACCCTTGTAAGATGGGTCAGTCAAAGATTCGGGGTATCCAACCATGGAGGTGGAAAAAACGATTTCGCCAGAAACCTTCTTTGGTGAGCCGAAGCCGTGACCGAAAAAGGGTGAGCCATCTTCTAAAACTAGAACGGCCTTCCCAGTTTCCAAGGGATATTTTTGTGTCTTCACAGCCCTGACCTACCTCACAATTCTTTGCTTTTAAGGTTATCGTTTTTCGTGTCTGAAGAGGAGTAACGCTGAACTACAGATTTTAGCTGGCTGTCAGCTTCCTCTAACTTGTTTTCTTTCTTTGACAAATTCGATTTTGACTGTGCCGTCAACTGTTTTCGGTTTTTGAGCATTCTCTTAACTTCTGTTGGAGATGGACCGCCTTTGGCTTTGTGGCTTTCAACGAATTTCGATGGGTCAATGGATTCTTGGATATCCGCCTCTTTAACATTCAGGGTGAGACCCGCAGAATCTTGAGCAGCCTTCTGTAGCAATTCAGGTGTCAGATCAGAAAGTGTCATTTCATTATCTAACAAGTTTTTGACTAGTGAACCAACTATCCTGTGCGACATCCTGAAGGGGACATTATACTTCTTTACGAGCATGTTGGCTAGTTCAGTTGTGGTTGCGAATTTGAGAACGGGTTTACTGAAAATGTTCTTGGAGACTTTCAATTCTTTGACAAGTTTCGAAAGCATACTCACTGAACCTGCAACTGTTTCAAGTGACTCCCAAAGTTTTGGGGTAATCTCTTGGAAGTCCAGATTATAGCCTGAGGGCAGCGCCTTCATTGTAGTTGCGGACGCTAAAAAGTTGCCGAGAACCTGACTCATCCGCGCCCTGATGACCTCTAGAACGTCTGGATTCTTTTTCTGGGGCATTATGCTGCTTGTGGACGAGAAGCTTTCGGGAAGATCGATTATTCCGAAATCGGGGGAACTCCAGATGATCAGGTCTTCAACCATTCTGCTGATGTCAATGGCTAATAACGTGAGGTTAGCCAATGTTTCTAGGATGAAGTCGCGGCTGCCAACCGCGTCTATGGAATTCTCTAGCACTTTGTCGAAGCCTAGCAGTTCAGCGGTTCTGTCCCTGTTTATCGGGAAGCTTGTGGTTGCTATGGCTCCTGCGCCCATGGGACACATGTTGACTCGGGGAAAAGTCTCCTCTAACCGTTTCAGGCTCCTCTCCAGCCCGTCTACGTAGGCGAGTAGGATGTGGGCGAAGGTTACGGGTTGGGCTGGATGCAGGTGTGTATAGCCGGGAACTAATGTTTCTGTGTGTTTCTCAGCAAGTTCTATTAGGGCATTCTGTAACTCTGTCACATAATTCATTAGGTCCAGCAGGTTTTCCCGAAGCTCCATCCTGATGGCTGTTGCCACTTGGTCGTTCCTGCTCTTGGCGATGTGCAGGTTTCCGCCAGTTTCTAAACCAACTTTCTTGTTGACTTCCTCTTCGATGGCTAAATGAACGTCCTCAATAGATGGGGCAAGCTTCATTTCGGGGTCTAGTTCGGTTAGGGCTTGGAGAAGCTTGGCGCCATGTTGCTGATTGATGATTTTTTGTTCCATCAGCATGGCTACGTGTGCTTCGTTGATTTTGATTACTGCTTTCAGTAGTTTCTTGTCGCTTTTTATGGATGAAGTGAACGCAGTAACATCTTCTCGAACAGAGCCTATTCTTCCTCCACGCAACAACTTTGACAATTTTTTCACACTCAACAGTTTTTATTGGAATGGACAGCCGAAACCGTCCAATTCCGTTAACATTTCTTTTCCTCTTTCATCCTCTTTTTCAGGAGGTTAGCTACTTTGGTGGGTAATCCCCACAGTTCTATGAAGCCTTCAGCATGTGCTTGGTTAAACGAGGTTTCCACATCGTATGTTGCCAAATTCTTGTCATACAGAGACATTGGGGAGGAGCGTCCCGCAACCCAGCAGCCTCCCTTATACAGCTTCATTTTTACTTCGCCGCAGACGCGTTCCTGAGTCTTGTTGATGAAGGCTTCTAGGGCTTCTCGTAGTGGGTCTATCCACAAGCCAGTGTAAACTAGGAACGTCCACTTGTCGTCTATCTGTTTCTTGAATTCGAGTTCGTGGCGTGTTAGAACCAGTTTCTCTAGGTCTTTGTGGGCTTCAACCAGAACTGTGGCGGCTGGAGATTCGTAGATTTCTCGTGATTTTATGCCTACCAGCCTATCCTCAATGTGGTCGACGCGTCCAACCCCGTGTTTTCCTGCGATCTTGTTCAGTTTTTTGATCAAGGTTACTGGATCGACAAATTTTATGGTGACGTATTCAGGTTTGTCAGGTGCCTTTTCGGGAGAAACTGTCCACTCGTAAATTTCTTCCAGAGGTTCCTGTTCCGGATTTTCTAGGTGTCCGCATTCTATGGAGCGTCCCCAGATGTTTTGGTCTATGCTGTCTTCTTTTCTGGATAGTCCCCACTCTCTAACTGGAGCCATCACTTTTAGGTTCGGGGCAAGGGACTTGATGGTAACGTCGAAGCGCACCTGATCGTTGCCTTTTCCTGTGCAGCCGTGCGCGATTGCTATGGCTCCTTCCTTTTCTGCGATCTCAACCAGTTTTTTCACGATTAGTGGGCGTCCTAGGGCTGTTGCCATCGAGTATTTTTCTTCGTAGAGGGCGTTTGCTTTTATGGCTGGAAAGACGTGTTTTGTTACGAATTCTTTTTCGGCGTCTATTGAGTAGTGTTTTTTGACGCCTAGGTTGTGGGCTTTTTCTTTGACTTTTTTTAGGTTGGTCTGTTGTCCCAACTCTATTGTAACTGTTATGAGGTCTACATCGTATTTTTCTTGTAGCCATTTTATTAGGACGGATGTGTCCAGTCCGCCGGAGTAGGCTAATATGATCGTGTCTTTCATTGTGTTTCCCGTTTTCAGCGTTTTTAATTCAGGAAAGCTTATATAGATTTTGGTCAATAACTTGAGAAATTGGGTATAAGTGACCGAAAATGGTCAATTCTATCTCGAAAACCGTGCAAACCCTCATAGACGAAGACCTCTCCCTACAGGATGCCCTGCAGAGGGACTACGGAAACTACAGTGCGATAGCCAGAATGCTGTTGCCTAAGGTCAAGGAGGCAGTGAACCATGATGTTAATCTTGAGAGCGTGATAACTTCGGTTAAGCGGGCTAAGGCGAACTATACGATTTTGCAGGGTAAGATAACACGAGTTGTTGCGGGTAGCGTCCTAAACATCCGAACTGACATGGCTAAAGTTTCTGTTGATAAAACAAGAAAGAATCTGGAGAAGATAAGGAAAACTTTGGCGGTTTTTTCAGGGGAGTTTCTTCAGGTTATAGAAGGAAACTCCGTAGTTACCCTAATCTCTGACCTTAACTCCTTCAACAAAATCAGCGCCATTTTCGCCAAAAACGATGTGATAGACCAGAAACAGAATCTGGCAACGGTCATTATCCGCAGCCCAGACGATATAATAGACACTCCCGGATGCGTACAAGCATTCTATAACGCAGTTTCGAGACGCCACATCAACATAGAGGAGACCATGAGCTGCTACACAGAAACGATAATCGTGTTAGCCATGGAAGACGTAAGCAAAGCCTTCGCAGCCCTAACAGAACTCATAACAGAAGCCAGAAGAAAAAACCCTTGAACACCCTCCGACAATCATACGTTAAGCCCAATAACAGCAGAATTTGAACCAATTGTAAAGGAAGGAAGCCCCGAAAAATAAGTTAGCTACCAGTGAATTCAATACCTTTAAACATCCACGGGAAATGAGAACATCATAATCATATGACACAGTACGTGCACGAGAATGTTAGCGAAAATTAATAACATCGTTATTTATACATTCATTAACAGTAAATTGTTTCCACCGTAAGGAGAACACTTCAATGACTTCATCATCAAGCAATTGGTACAAACGATGGCGCACCAAGGAAGAACATGAAGGATTAACATGGGGAATGGCTATAGATGGAACACAATTTTATGAAGCATTTTTGAAAACAGGTTCCAAAATTGATGAAAACGATATTGTCTGTGAAATAGGTGCTGGGTATGGACGAATTTTTGACACTTTCAGCGAGAAGTTCTCTTTTAAAAAGTGGTACATGGTGGAAATAAGTCCTAAACGAAGCGAGGATTTAAAGCGAAAATACAAAAATGACCCGGGAGTTGTTGTGCTCTGTCAAAACGTAGATTTATTAGAATTGCCAGAGAAATTTGATGTCGGCATCTCATCATTAACATTTAAGCATTTATACCCAGATTGCTCAATTGCTTTCTCCAATGTTTCAAGATATATGAAGAAAGATGGCTTTTTTGTATTTGATATTATTGTTTCAGATAAAGACAGCATCCTCTTTGAAGAAGCAAGCATAGTAAATTGTTTTGCCGAAGACACCCTTAAAGACTTCATTAACTTTGCAGGTTTGGCCGTTGAAGAAAAAGGCGTCGTTGATTATCCTGTGGGACCTCGAAACATATATCGCTTGGGAAAAAGAACTCTTTCAAAGTCTACTTTGAAGAAAAATGAGTTGAATCGGAAAAGATTAAGTCTGCAAAGACAATGTCGCGTCCTCGAAGATTATAGCATAAATTTGCATAACAAGCTTCAGCGAATAAGGAAAACTCTGCCATACCGAGTAGCGCGAAAGTTGAGAATAATCCGTTAAGTCTCATGTTCTTATTACGAAAAAATTGAGTTGGATAGTTCTATTCAATTGCTTTATTTCGTGTTGCTCGAAATCTCGGTCTTTCTCTGATTCGTCTTTTTTCTTCCTTCGGTTCTAGAGCTCCCACATTTGCTTCAACATGCAGGTTTAACAGTTCAAACAATTCTAGCTGTCTTTTACCTTTCAAATCTGCATCAAAAAAGCAGGCACATAAGATTCGTATAGCTTATTCCACAGAATCGATTGCCACATTAAAAGCAACTGTTTTGCTGCTATGCTTCCGGTCACATTTCACAGTTACAGTTTTTCCATCTTCGCTTATATACACGACTTTACCGAAGTGCCCCGCTTCCTGATGGAACACGCTGTGCACTGGAATCTTCATTCTATCTCCAACCTTAATTTTTGTTATCAGCATTTCCTCCCTAAACAGGCTAAGCGTGATCTCAAAACAGCAACCACATTCAATTATGACACATAACTTCTTCTTGATAAGAAAACGTAACTATTAAACGTTACCCGCACAAAGCATTTAGTCCAGAAATCAACGTTTTTCCTGAAAATCAGCCACGTAAGGAGAAGAAAACTAAAAATTGGAGTAAAATGCACATAAACTCGTTTCACTTTTCCGGGACCCGAATTAAAACAAATTACAAAAATAGTTCTAAAATTGACGATAATAAGCAAAGACCTTATCAATGGCGTTCATTATTGGTAAGGATTCTGAACGAAAAGACAGCTAAATATAAAATCACTCACGATGGAGAAACATATTATTTCTGCAGCGTTAAATGCAAAAAGAAATTCAAAAGAAATCGAAGCAAATTCACCAAATAGGCTTCTAGCGTATATCCACGCTTTTCACTATTAGGTTTTCTTCGATAAATCGTAGCAATTGATATCCAAATAATATAGCGGCGACATATGTGGGCCACAAGATCACTGGCCAATCTCCTGGAATGTAATGCCACAGGTTAGACTGGGTGGCGAAGACCTCCATAAGGAATAAAGCGAACAAACCCGCCATAACCAAGTAAACCTGCTCTTTAACCTCATTTCTTCCATTCTTTTTTCTGCTAACCAACAGAACCGCCCATATCAACAAGAAAGCAAAGAAGAGGATAACCCAATTTTGGGGAAATTCAAACAGCAGGTGCATACCCAGAAAACATGGTCAAACTATAAAAACCTTCTTTATTTCCCTAAAAATTTCAGATTCCCAAAACCCAAACTGCATGCACATTCACGAGTTTACAATTTCAAGAAAACATCCTAAGAGAATCCTTATGTAAAACCTACTGCATGAAAGAATCCTTGAAGGGGCCGTCGGCTAGCATGGTCTAGGCTCTGAGCCTCGGACGTTCGGGACCCCGGTTCAAATCCGGGCGGCCCCACCAAAACATCAGAAGTTACACTAAAAGGTAATTAATAGAAAATGTAGCCTAAAGAATGAAGCTGACCTACTTCTTTGATCTCTTCGCGATCTCTTCGGCAACTATAACTCCTGAGGCAGACGCTTGAATTAGCCCTCGGCTTACTCCAGCTCCGTCACCGATCGTAAACATGTTCTGAATCTTTGTTTCCAGATGATCAGCCAACTCAAGCCTTGAAGAATAGAATTTTACTTCGATGCCATAGAGTAACGTGTCATTCGAGTATATCCCTGGAGCCACTTTATCCAATGCCTGAAGCATCTCTTTGATATCAGCCAAATATCGGTACGGTAGAACAAAGCTGAGGTCTCCAGGCGTGGCGTTCTTGAGGGTTGGAACACATAAGCTTCGTTTTATACGTTCCTCTGTTGAGCGGCGTCCAGCATTTAGGTCGCCTAGCCTCTGAATTATAACCCCTCCACTGAGCAGGTTTGAGAGCCTTGCGATGTATTTTCCGTAGGCTATGGGTTCTCTGAAGGGCTCTGTGAAGGAGGTGCTCACTAAGATGGCAAAGTTTGTGTTTTTTGTTTTCCGTTCAGCGTAACTTTGACCGTTCACGGTTAAGACGCCATCATAGGATTCAGTGATTACCTCTCCTAGAGGCGCAACACAGAAGGTTCTCACCTGATCGTCAAAGGACTTGGAATGGTAAATCAGCTTGGGTTCATACAGGGTTTTCGTGAGTTCCTCCATGATAGCGGCTTGAACCTCCACGCGGACGCCCACGTCCACAGGGTTGTTCAAGGTTTTTAGACCTAAAATTTCTGCCTCAGTCTTCAACCATTCGGCTCCGATTCGTCCCGGCGCCACAATCACATATTTTCCGCAGAACTTTTCACCCTTGGTGGTTTCAACACCTTCAACCTTGCCGTCCTTGACCAACAGGCTCTTCACGTCTGTTCTGGTCCGAATGTCAACCCTGCCTTCAAGATGATCACGCATCTTACGAAGAGTCTCAGCACATTTTTCAGTGCCCATATGCCGCACTTTCTGGTGAACAAGCTTCAACCCAGCAAAGGAAGCTTTACGCTCGATCTCATCAAATTTTTCTGGACTCGCGCCATAGAGATGCTTGGTCGCCCCAAACTTCAGATAAATGCTGTCAACATATTTCAAGAGATCCCAAAGTTGTTCTTCAGTGCAATATTCGTTGAGCCATCCACCAACCTCAGTGGATAAAGTAAGCTTTCCGTCACTGAAGGCGCCAGCGCCTCCCCAACCGGCCAACAGGGAGCAAGGATCACAGTTTACGCAGCCCAGACCTCTGCTTGCTGGACACTTACGCTGATCGATGGCTGGCCCTTTATCTAGCATAAGAATGCTCAGGTCTGTTTTGTCAGCTAGTTCAAGCGCGGAGAATATTCCAGCCGGACCAGCGCCCACTATTATGACGTCGAAATTCAACAGGATTCCTCCTGAAATCCAAAACTACATAGAATAGGTGCAATATATGTGTTGGCTGAGGAAACAAAAACCTAAAAGAGGCAAATATGTTGAAAAAAGCAAGCCATAAACTTCAGGTTAACATAACTATTTCGGCAATTTTGTTTTCTCAAGAAAAATTCAGATGTTCAGCTCTTGTTTTCTTCTTTTCTGAGAGTCTTTTCCATGAGTTTCCGGAGGATGGGGGCAGCTTCATTTTCGCTAACGGTTTTGGTGAAAACTGAGACTAAAGCGATCTTTTTCGTGTTTCGGGCGAGGAGTTCAGCTAGAACGCGGGCAATCATCAGGTTCCTGTCTCCGAGCAGGATTGAGGAGAGAGGTGGTCCAACCAGTTTCTGCGGTTGAGGTATAGCTATAGCCAAGGTGCCTAGCTTATCTTCGCCCTCACTCAAAAATAGTTGGTTCGCGTTTTTTGTTTCGATGTAAACGGCGAAAAAAGTCGTGTCTCTTTCAACTATCTCTTCTTTAACAATCTTGGCTCGTGACAACCGCGACTCTCCGTGTCTATTAATAGCTTGGTTAACCTTCTATTTAGTATTTTCAAACAAAACTTGGAGGAAAGCCTCTTTGCAAGATTTGTCCAGTCAACGCTTTGTGCCCTTCCGGACGAGCAGAAGATTAGGTAACGAGAAGTTTTTACAGGAGATAGCTGGAGCAGACTGTGCTTAAACCGATTTCTCTGCAGTTTTTGTCCAGTTTTATCTGACCGAAACACAGAATAGACACTTTCTTGCTCACAGGAGTATAGACTTTCAGGGCTCTTCGTTTGTAGTCAACTTCATGTAGGATACCGATTCCCAAAAAGTTATCCTCTTCATCTTTCAGCCCCACAAGCAAGCCCTCCTCATCTCCCTCCCGTATCACTTTAACCCTTTTTCCGAAGTACTCCTCGACGTCTTTAATCTGCTCTTCAGTAACTGCTTTGCTTTTACTTAAAACAACAAGGATGGCAGTAACGGTTTCTTCGGAGTAGATGGGTCTCGTTCCCAGCAGATTCTTCAAGGTTTCCAAACGTTTATGAGGTAATGGACCCCCGGCTCCAAAAAGAGAATCTTTAACTTTGACCCAGTTAAGAGAAAGGGAGTGCATCTTGGCTCTTTTCAGATACTTCTTATAACTAAGCTCCCGCAAAAGCTTCCTTTTCTCTCTACTCCTTGGCTGAATCAGCTGTGGAGAGTCTATAACAAAAACCTTGACGCCATGCAACTCATTCAAAATGTTGGTTAACTCGTTTCCTCGTTGCATTCCCACGACAGCGCTTGGACTAACTTTTTCCGCCAACCGAACTTTATATTCGGCTGCTTCTTCTCCTTCAACCCAACCGTCAGTGTTTATGATAAGAAAATCCACGCCTGCCTCCATCACTCTATCTTTCAGCTGTGTCAAACCCTCAATTACCTTGTTTATTGCCCCGCTTGGACTCGTTGAGCCCACAAAAACCGCATTTCGGGCATCAATATCGAAGAGATCCTTCACTGGCTCAGTTACGAAATTGAACCCCACAGTTGAAGGCGGACCCACATCAGACTGCCCCAAATCAGCATCGATAACGCTTGTTCTCCAATTCTTCATCACCGCTTCATTCACAAGAAAGGTGCAGAAACTTGTCTTGCCCGAGTCCATGCCGCCTACAACCATGACAGTTACAGGTTTCTTAAGGGACAAAATCTCCTTTGCGGCGTCCTCCCATGAGGAAGGAACAGTTCCCTCGTCAACTTCGTTGACAGCAGCTCCTTCCCCCAGCATCAATTCAAGAGTAACCCGTTTTTTCACCCATAAGGGCAACCGTTTCCCTTCCCTGACTATGAGCTTCTCGCTGATGTGAAGAGGCGCCCCCAGAACGCTTATCTTTCCGGAGAGAAGGCTCACGGAAGCGGGTCCATCAACCAGCAAAGTCTTTCCTTCATCGATAATATGCTTCATTAAACATTCTTCCTCGAAAAAACTCGACCTTTTCTTCCAGCGATTTTTATTGCGGAAACAGCGTCCCTTAGCACTCTGCGGTTCGCAGACTTGTTCGTGAGCCGACTTGTTCCGGCTTCACTGACTATCTCCATCAAGGTTTCTTCGGGGAGATTTTCATCCAGTGAATTGAGTAATGTTTCTGTGTATTCAGGAGGACCGTTACCCACCCGCACCACTCGGACTTCGGCTGGAAACCTCTTTAAGCTGTCTACAACGAGGTGAGAAGCCTCTTCTATGTTTGAAGCTGCCAGGGTTTCTAGGACTTTGTTGTCGCCCAGAATGGCTATGCCATAGGTTTTACCGGGGTCCACTCCGACAACAACTTTTTCGTAGCCTTGTTTTCCTTGAACCATCAGAATTGCCTCGTCTACAACAGATTCAGGGTTTGATCCCTGCTCGAAACATAGAATCTGAGGGTGTGAAATCTGATGGCTTTCGTCTCTAGTGGTTATAACCACTTTGATATCTAATGGAACAGGGTCCCATGGCTTCAGACTCAAGAAGGGCAACCCCTTTCTATTCAGTTCTGTCACAAGTTTGTAATAGGCTCTTCCAGAAACAGTTGCAACAGCTATTTTCGCCTTCATGTGATTACACTTTCCATGTTCCACGCAAAAGAAACGACCGATTAGAAAATGGAGAGTTGTGTGTATGCATGACTTTGAACCCTGTGTGTCTCTCCTGTCTTTCTTTTCCGCTTAAATATGTTACGAAAGATTCTTCACTAAAACAGGCAGCAGAGAGAAGGCTTATAATTCCTGAGTTTATATTTCGCTTCTTGTGTGTAGGCATTGCAGAGTCTCATTCCAACGGGTTGCATTTCGCTTGACAAATTGTTGGGAGGAGGGTTCCCTGCTGAACGTGTCTCCCTCATCTATGGAGAGGCGGAAACAGGCAAAACCTCTCTCGCTGTTCAGTGCGCAGTTAATTGCGCGCGGAGAGGCATCAAGTCCCTTTTCATAGACACGGATGGAACCTTTTCTTATGAGCGCCTGTCACAGATAGCTGAGTACGATTATGAGAAAATTTCGCCCCTTATGATCATAATGAGACCAACAACATTTCAGGAACAGTCCAGAGCAATAGATCAGCTTGAAAAGGTTATAACCAACAAATTTGGGTTAATTGTCGTCGACACCGTCACATCATTATACCGCGTTGAACTTGATGACACAGAAGAAACGTATGCTGCGAACCGTGAGTTGAACAGGCAACTGGCGGTTTTGACCCAAATCGTCAAAACTTGTGGAGTGGCAGCCCTTATTATTAGTCAGGTGAGAAGCGTTCCTTTTGGAGAAACGGTTGAAATGAAACCTGTGGCAACACGGGTTCTAAACTATTGGTCAGACATCATACTGGACATGAAGCAAACAGGGCAAACACGGGTCATAAAGGTTCTCCGTGAAAAACATCCATCAATCAAAGGGACAGGATTCATTTACATCAAGATAGAGAGCACAGGAATAAACGATTACAGACGCTAGAGTTATTTTCTTCCAGTAAGAATAAGGGATGAAAGAACATGACGGAAATAATGATTGGCATAGCCGCTGCCATATGGTTTATTTTCCCAGCTTACTGCGCCAATGCAGCCCCTGTGATCTTCGGCGGTGGCCAACCAATAGACTTCGGCAAGAGTTTCTTGGACGGTAAACCATTACTTGGGCCCCACAAGACAGTTAGAGGCTTCTTGGCGGGTCTTATTGTGGGAACGTTAGTTGGTTTAGTGCAAACGCTTCTTTTTGAGCATGTTCTTTTTCAATATGGCACTCAGTTCCGATACAGTATAATTCTTGGATTTGCGTTGTCTCTAGGAGCATTGACAGGTGACCTAATAGAATCTTTCATTAAGCGGCGGTTAAACCGTTCTCCCGGGAGCTCCCTTCCAGTAGCGGATCAGACCGACTTCATATTAGGAGCATTCCTCTTTTCCATTCCAGTTTCGCCCCCCTCTTTGCCAGCGGCTCTGATAATCCTTCTGATAACAATCCCGATACACTTGATGACAAACTTGGGGGCTGCTCTTTTGAATATGAAAAACAAAGGAAAAAACAGGTGACGCTGCGTGGCTTTGGCTTGTAGCAGCTGTAGGATGCTAGGCTAGACCGAATTTGGACAGCAGACCATTTTCGATGAGAACAAGACCTATAATGAGTAGAACACAGCCAACCAGAAGGAATCGGTATGCTTGGCGGGGGTTATAAGCGTACTTGGTGCTTCGATATGCTATTAGAAAGCCCGCGAACCCTATGGCATAGAAGACCATGATAATTATACTCTCTAAAAGAAACTGTTCACCTAGGGAGGGATAAAAAACAAGCATCTGCCCACCCGAAGCAAAGTATGCTACGATGGGCTTGATCAGGACGTCGTAGATTCCTCCGCTCAGCAGAAAAAAGGAAACGGCAACAGCTGAGACGCCGACAAGGAATAAGGAGGGCTTAGCAGTTATTATTCTCTCGTAGGTTTTTTGCAACGAAAAAGCAAAGGAGGACATTCGTTTACTAAACCACTTCGACATAGTTCATCCATCCGTATTCTTCAATAAACTCTCTGCAACTTCTTTTGCCCAATATCCAGTGTATGCATTCTCAACAAGCTCTTTTAAATATTCCTTCCAAGAAATGCCTGTAGCCCTTTTCCAATCCTCAAATTTCTGAACAACATTTCGATAAGCTTCTTCGTGGAACTTGCAATATTTCTCCAAAGCTTCTCTGTCACAAACTATACACTTCACTATTTTCGTCTCCTCGTCGCTTTAAGGGAACAGTCAGGATTAAAACACAAGTTCCAAGGCTTCCTGCCTCTGATCCCCACCAGCACATGGGGCCATCCACAAGCTTTACAGTTGCTTCCGGTGGGTTTGACGGTTCCACGTTGAGGAAGAGGAAAGGATGTTCTGCAGACGCCCTTGAAGTAGTTGCTGCAGCCTATGAAGCGCTTTCTGGTCTTTCGCGAATAGATAATCGTCAGGTTGCCTGTGCCACAGTTTGGGCATTTTCCCACGATTCGTTCCTGTATTTGCGCTCTCTTGATGGCTTTGGTCAAGGCTTCACCTATAGGCTCTTCGTTTTCTTTGAACTGCTCCAGCTGGGGTTTCAGCTGTTCAACAACTTCTGCGAGAACATTTTCTCTCTTCATCTTATTGTTTTGGATTTGCTCCATTTTACCCTCAAGTTCTTGAGTGAGTTTCGCCGAGGTTACCATAGTAGCATACTTGCCGAGAATCTCGATGACATCGAAGCCCAGCTCAGTTACCACGATTCGTTCGTCCCTGACGTATCCACGATTGTAGAGAGTCTGAATGATGTCTGCTCTGGTCGCCTTTGTTCCGATTCCAAGCTCTTCCATCTTCTTCAGGAGACTGCCTGGATTATAACGAGACTCTGGACAGGTAAACTTGTCTTCCCGTATGACCCGCCTTAGCCGAACCTTATCGCCTTCCTCTATGTGGGGCAAGAGCACCTCTTCGACCCTGACGTAAGGCTTGTAGAATTCCATCCAGCCTTCCTTCAAGATCCGTCTCCCCCTCAAAAAGAAGCTGTGACCATTCACGTCTAGACGAACCTTCAGGCTCTCCTTAAGCGCCTCCTCCCCGAAAACAGCCATAAACCGCCTAACAATGAGGTCCCAAACCCTCTTCTCGGGTATTCCCAAGGGCTTTTCCGGTAGGTTTCCTGTGGGATATACAGCCGGATGGGCGGGGTCTTCTTTAGCGCCCTCTCTCGGCGTCAACGCTTTCTTTTCCAGAAGTTTTGAGGCTAGTTTTTTGTATGCAGGTTTCCGTTTAAGGGAGTTAAGGATTTTTCTGTAGTCGATTATGGGAGGAAGTTTCTGGCTGCTTGTTCTAGGGTAGGAGATCAACGCGTCAAGATATAAACGCTGAGCGATTCCTAAGGTGCGTCGGGGAGTGTAGCCGAAGAGGCTGTAGGCTTCCCGCTGTAAAGTGCCTACGTCGAAGGGGATAGGAGGCTTCTGATGAACATTTCTCACATCAACTTTCATGACTTCCCCAGTTTTGCCTGCGCAGGCTCGCACAACAGCGTCTGCTTCTGCTTTTGTTTCGATTCGTTTTCTTTCATATTCTGCCTCAATTACAGAGTTTAAGATTTCAGCCTCAGCGGTTATTTCCCAGTATGGGGTGGGCACAAAGCTGCGGATTGCCTTCTCTCTTGTAGCCAGAAACTGGAGGGTTGGTCCCTGCACTCTTCCTGTGCTCAAGGTGGAGTATCTGCCGCTCCAGCGACGCGCTGCCAAAGTTAATGCTCGTGAAAGATTTATGCCATATAGCCAGTCCACTTCATGTCTAGTTCTTCCGGCTTCTATTAGGGAAAAATCGAGGTGGGGAAGAGGCTTTTCGTAAGCTTTCTCCAACTCGCTTTTCATGAGGGTAGAAAATTTCATCCTTTTCGCTGAAGTTTCCTTGTCGCCGCAGGCGAACTTCAGTATACAGTAGCCGATGAGGCTTCCTTCAATATCGTAGTCGCAAGCCGACACAAACTCGTCAGCATCATGGGACAGCTTCGAAAACGTTTCAACCCAATTGCGAATCCCTTTCGCGCCTCGCTCTGCCAAGTGTCGCGGTACCCACCTGAAGTTGAAGACCGGATAGTAGTTTCTTTTTCCTCTTTCGTGAACGATGGTGTAGAGGTGCCCGATGGCGGGAACAACAACGAGTTCTCGGTCTCTTTGGGCGACAAAATAGGGTACGCCGTTTTCCTTAAGCTTCTTGGGTTTCCCCTGCCTATCAAGTGCCTCGGCTATTCTTTTTGCGGCATCCGGTTTTTCGGTGATTATCAGGGCGTATTTTCCCATCGGCGCACCCATTCCATTTTCCTTCAGACACTTAAAACTGTATAAATGATTTACGAACAAAAACTATTTACAGTTCACAAAAAGGCAACATCATAAACAATCGGAATGGATTTTCGTCGTAATATATAAATAGCTTGTAACGATTGTATTTCGGTCTACAACGGCTGTGAGACCTTGCCTCAAAAGGTAATTTGCGAAAAATGCGGTTTTATTCTCTACGAAGGCTCAGAATTGAAACCCCCAGACGAGATAATTCAGACTAACGATGGCAAATGCCCCAAATGCGGCAAAAAAATATCCTTCGTGCCGAAAAAAGTTGTGGTTAAATCTGCCGACCAAACAGATAGAAGGCACTGAAGGCTCCAGTTTCAGAAGGCTTTTTTCAACAAATGCTTCATTGTGATGGAAAAAATTAAGTGCTTCAATGTAGATACCGAGATTTGAAGGAAGTGATGAAGCGTGGCAGAGTGGGTATGCTTGAAGTGTGGATATAAATGGGTTGATGAAAGTAAAGTGGAGCCTAGGCAGTGCCCTATGTGTGGAGGCTGTGTTATCTACGTTCCGGAGGTTATCAAACGGAAATAGGTCAAATAGAAAATTGATGGGGGCGGCAGGACCTTCCAAATTAGGCCTTTTGTATTCAAGTTGCTATCCTTTACGTCTTTTTGAACGCATAGTGAAAAGTTAAAACATTTCTTCTCTCTAAAAAGGAGCATAACAAAAGTGGAGACCACAAGAGAAATAAAGGGTTTTATTGTTTTCATTGACGAGAGAAGGGATTGCAGTGAAGATCAGTAATTTGTTTAGTAAAGATAAAGCTGTTAATGCCTTAATGAGCGTTGGAGCTCTCCGCTTTCAAATATCTCATTCTTCTCTGATGCACATATCTCTACTTCTCATCATTCTTGTTATAGCCGCCACGGTCAGATTGCTTCCTCTCCGTTGGGGTTTCCAGCTCTCAGAATTTGATCCCCACATGCATTACCGTTTAACCAAACACATGGTTGAAAACGGATTCTTCGCTTGGGCATCATGGACAGACACTATGAGCTGGTATCCACAAGGATACGACATTTCAAGCGCAATATTTCCGGGTCTAGCAGCAACAGCAGCATTCTTCTATCAGATAGCCAATGCGCTGAATCTTGCTCCGGCGCCGATTCTCAGTTCAGACCTCTACCATCCTCTAACTGCCGATCTACTTTTTGGGAAAAGACATTGGCGGCAAAGAGGTGGGTCTTTTTTCAGCTTTCTTTTTAGCCCTAAGTTCATCGTATATTAGCCGTACCTCCCTTGGATTTTTTGACGATGAAAACGTCGGAATCTTCGGCATCATCTTGTTCATCTTCTTCTTCCTAAGATCCATTGACCCTGAAAGACCTCTCAGAAACAGCGTTGCCTATGCAGTCGCTGGAGGATTATCTTTGGGTTATCTCTTTGCATCGTGGGGAGCAGCACGATATCCCCTCGGAATTACATTGATTTTCGTACTTGTTATGATCTTGCTACGGCGATATTCAACTCGTCTCTTGGTTTCCTACAGCACAACCTTTGCCGTGTCACTTTTAATAGCTGTAAATGTACCAAAGCTAGGTCTCACGTTTCTAAAAGAGCCCACAGTGTTGGCAGTGGCTGGAATGTTCCTGTTGTTGGGCATAATTGAAGTTTCTCGGCGCATCAAAACCACTAGGAGTAAACTGCTTTTTGTAGTTGGTTTCTTAGCGCTTATTGTAGTCGTGTTCTTTGCGCTTGATAGGCTCGGGTTAGTTGGGACATTACAAGACAAGTTCATGTCAGTTATATTTCCCTCTGAACGTCTGGGTGAAGGTACTATACAACAACTTGTGCAGTCTGTGCAGGAACACAGACCTGCCAGTTGGGGATCCTTTTATTTTGACGTAGGCGTAGGAATCCTCTTCGTGCCTGTCGGTTTGTATTTCGCTGTGCAGAATCCCACAAACCGCAACCTTTTCCTCACAATCTTCGGTTTGACAGCCATCTACTTTGCAGGGTCAATGGCTCGGTTAAATTTGCTCTTGGCTCCAGCCTTCAGCATCTTATGGGCATTAGCTTTGGTTCAATTGATTAGACCCTTTGTCACCATTCTGAGGGAAAGCCCCAGAATTCCTAGGCGTAAAACACATTTCAGGAGTCGTGTGGGCAAGGAATTCAGCGCGGCATTTATTATTTTGATGTTTCTGTTGTTGACTGTTACCTTTGTATTACCAAGCGCGGGCTCAACGTTTCCAAGAGTCATAGATCGTGCATATTCGCCTACAACCATTGCCGCTTCGAGTTTGCCTCTTAAACCGCAGGAACCAGTTAGAGACTGGTTAGATTCTCTCAACTGGATGCGGGTTAATCTTGAACAAACTGATGTGGTGTGTAGTTGGTGGGACTATGGCTACTGGATCACAGCTATCGCCAATAAAACAACTCTTGCGGATAACGGCACAGTAAATAGTACTCAGATAAGCTTGATTGGAAAAATGTTCATGTCAAACGAAACTGAGGCCATCAAATTCCTGAAAGACTACGATGTCACATACGTTGTGATCTACCAAAGCTTCAGACAAGACGGAAGTGATTCAGTATATGGCGATGAAGGCAAATGGAGATGGATGGCGCGGATTCCCGGATTGGACGACACTAAATACGGAAACTACACTTTAGGACTGGATTGGATAGATACAAATGAGGATAACCAAGTAGGCACTGACGAGACAGTAATGAACGAGATGGGAAACAGCACTGTCCTATACAAACTGATGCATTACGCAAGGGACAGGGTTCTTCAGGGCTATTCAGAGATCCAATTAGAACACTTCGAGGAAGCATATTTCTCACAAACCACATGGTTCCAAGATTCACAGGGATACTTTGCGCCAATGGTATGTGTCTACAAAGTCATTTATGATTAAGTGTATGCCTCAAGAAATGTAGGTGATTCGCTCCTCTTCTACCCTGCGCATCTTCTGCATATACTTAACTCGTCTCTTCTCAATGTCTCGCATTCTACCCACTATCTCTTTAGACCGCTTTATCTCCTCATCCAATCCCTTCAAATCAACATTAACATTAAGGATTCCTTGCAGAATCTCGATAACACTCTTCGCCGTCTTCGGATCGGGCAAATAGCCGCGAGTCTCCCCCAAGAGACAAATAGCATCTATCTTCCTGAATTTCGCCAACCCTAGAAGCAAACCAGCTGTACCGACAATGGGAGTTCCTGCGTCGCTGGATATCGCCCTAGCTTTCAGAGCCCTTTCAAAGAGAGCGGGATTTGTGGATACTGCAACTACTTTCGGGGTGCCTTCAATTTCGTTTCTGTATCCGCCAAGAGTTATGATCATTTTCACCTTTTTCTTTTCAGCGAAGTCAAGGATGCTGTTGGCTACCTCAAACTGTCCCTCAATTGTCTGGGCTTGGCTGTCCCCAGTTAAGAGGATGAAGTCGTTTTCTCCGGTCTCGTTTTTCCAGAAATAAAATTGCCCGCGGAGAAGCCTAGCGCTTCCTTTCTTGTCGACAAGAACATGGTAGGGAAAGTGAGGGGAATATAAGATTGCCAATTTTTTTGCTTTTAATTGTCTTGCAAGGTATTTGGTGGCTATGCTTCCCACCATACCTAATCCAGGAAATCCTTCCACCAGAATCGGATTCTTCAGCTCAACGTTCACTAGTTCCTTAATGACTGTTGTTTTCATTCTGACCTAAACCTCTCATTGCTCGTCGATATTTTGCATACCTGTCTTCAGGCGAGAATTTAGCAGGATGCGGAATACGCAAGTTACCTCCACAATAGGGACAGCTTTCATGGTTCAACGTATACTTTCCGCACTTCACACATTTTCTAAGCAGCCAAACCATCATTCCCACCCGTTTCAACCGTTTTCCCATATTGTTTTTGGACGTTCACACCTATTTGTGCGACCACACCTATTTACGTTTCCAACAAGTATGCGGGCGCCTTATTGACCTTTCTTGGTTGAAAGGCTGCTTATATCTAATTTTCCCCCAAAAGTGGAGACATCCCCCACGACATCCTCCTTTTTCTTGATCTATTAGGAGACTAATAATACTTTGTTGAAAACAGTACTTTTTTCTGAAAAATGCTGGGCTTTATCCAGAAAAGCAGGTTTTGAAGGGAATTTATTTCTCTCTTTTGAAGGAGCCTGTTCCTCCACTCTTTGCGATAGTTTTCAATGCAGATTTAGTGGTTTTCTCCAAGGCACTCTCCGCACTTTTGTAGTCCTCAGCCGAAACCACGATACGATATTTGGGGGGTGAAACCAGATACACTGTCACATCTGCTCCCTCTGATTCTCCGACTTCTTTAACGGTTTTCAGGATCTCTTTGATGATGAGCACTCCATTCGGTTTCGGGTTCTGAAGCTCTAGGATTCCCTTCACATTCACCAAGGATATCTGAATCTTTTCCTTAGCAATCGCCTCTAGGGTAACTGCAAGATCTTTCTCGATTCCCAACTTCAGCAGAACATCTACTCCGTCTTTCGCAGTCTTCTCCAGACCCTCATGAAGCTCCCCAAAAGCCTTCTCTATTAACGCCCCCGCCTTCTCGTAAGCTTCTTCAAAAGAAATATTCAATTTTTCAGAGGCAGTCCGCAGTAGACTCTCCGCTTTCCGATCCTTCTTCCAAGACAAAAGCTTCTCCTTTTTATCTCGTTTTGTAACCCTTCTGCGCGAGAGGTCAACCTGCCCCTTTTCCGGATGAACCCGCAGAACTTTAAGCACAACCTTCTGTCCTTCACGAACATAATCTCGGATATTTCTTACCCACCGAGAAGCAACCTCAGAAACGTGTAGGAGACCCTCCTTGTTGTATTCATCCAATTTAACGTAGGCACCATAGTCGGTTATGTTCACAACAGTAGCTATTACCAAATCGCCTACTTCAGGCCATTCAGGTCTCCTCAACCCCATTTTTTTCTGTTTCCTTTTTCTTTTTATTCTAGGATGGCGGTGATTTCTCCCTTGACTTTTGTCTTTCCACCAGAAGGCTCTGCCAAGATCGCCCCACACACGTTGCAGTGGACAAACGTCGTAGCGTGGCTGAAGACGAACTGTTCGTTTCCACAGTCAGGGCATTTTATTCGATAGAAACTGCTTTTAGGTTTCGGTATAACTTTATCCCATTCACTCAATTTTCTTCACCCCATTTTAGGCTATGATCAACTTTTTAAGACGAATCCCTTTCTTATGCCGCATATAGCCGCAGCTCTTACACTTGAGCCTCAGCGTCTGCTTTTTAGTCGTCTTTGCAAACTTTCTTTGCCGAGGAAACTTCTGTCCACCATACCCCTTCTTTTCCCGCAGTTCATGGTGCCTCTCTCCCTTGGCTAAGGCTCTCCTCTTCCCTGCCTTATACAAGGAAACAGTGTGAACTTGATGAGACTGACACTTGGGGCAGTATGTGGTGATTTCTTTTGGTGCGTTCATCGCGATCACTGACTAGTTAGGTATAAAACAGCCCCCTTAATTACTATTAATTACTATTTATCTGTTTCTGGAAAGAAACCTGAATCCGCACTAAAAAAAAGTAGCCAGCTTTCCAAGCCTATGGAAAATAGGCTACAGGGTTTTTGAGTTTGACGAAATGGAATCTTTTAACTGTAAACATAGCTTATTTTATTTCTGATCAAAATGACCGCCCAGAAGAATGCGTATGTGGATGCTAATCCGGTTATAGTAACTTCAGAAGGCAAAATAATTCTCGCCAAAAGAATAAAAGACATTGTCGGGGGAGGACTTTTGAAACCACCCTGAAGAGAGTAGCCTTTGCAAAAACCAATCTTAAAGTCGAGCTTTTCTATCCTTCATTAAAGGAAAGCCTTGTTGGAATTTATGATGACCCAGAGAGGAACCCTAGGGAACATGTCATAAATATCGCGTTTTTGTGTAAGATCGTGGATGGAGAAAACAAACCAGAAGCAAAGGTTGATGAAGTCAAGAGCTTCTCTGAGGCAGAAACTAAAAATCTGGAGATCGCCTTTGACCACCGTAAAACTGTCGAGGACGCTTTCTCTATGTTAAAGAATTTAAATGCGCTGCTATGAAAATCATGCTTTACAGATAGGCGATCTCAAAGATGCTTATATGTCGTCTGCCAGATATTTCAGATCGAAATCTCTTAACTTGTATCCTGCCCCTATGCTGACGAGGAACGATTCGAAGTTATCCATGTAATTACCCCAATCCATGGCGAATGATCGCATGAACTCAGCGTATGCTGAATATTTCTTATGAAAAGATATCAGAACCAAGTCTTTTCCAAGACCTTCGCCGCCAGCACCGAAGATGACGTTAGGGCGTTTGGATACCCATTCCTTGGACTTTCGTGATATTTCTGCAGATACGTCGGGGTAAGCTTTCGTTTCTGGATACAGTGGGCTGCGAGACTCCTAAGATGCCGGCTAATTCTCTGTCGCTTTTCTTGGAATTTTTCAGCATCTCACTTACTAATCTAAGGAGCTTTTGCGGTTTCATAACACAATAATTTGTGCTAAGTCCTTTAAAAGTTTGATGCATTCTTTACCCGCTTCTTTAAAAGGGAATGATGATCCACTGTTCATTTCGATACATTTTTGCCGATTTTCGTACCTCAGCTTGATGGAAAGATAAACAAATCACGAATGCAGATCAGGCTCTTTAAATAAAGAGTGCAAAAATTGCAACTAGACATTTCGCAAGATTGCATCGCTAATTATACAGCGTTAACCTATTCTGTCGGTTAGTTTGAATCTACTTCTACGGCTACCCCTTGTTTA